>SDBU01000153.1_pt1 | contig 95669 bp, 92 predicted proteins | sample 2277071 | NCBI WGS metagenome assembly SDBU01 (sample SAMN10397929, study PRJNA504765) | marine sediment metagenome | isolation source: marine sediment core GS08_GC12, 126 cmbsf | place: Arctic Ocean: Gakkel Ridge, Loki's castle | collected 2008
CCAGCGCCAGGCCACCATAGTTTCACGCTCCTCAGATGAGGCCTCCTCGAAGACACGCCAGATGGCCCTCACCATGACTGCACATCCTCCGAGGGGAGATGCCGATCTTGACTCTGATGATTTCTAGATTCATTCTTGTTGTTTCGCAACATTGCGAAGGCCTCATCGAATCGTTTTGGTGATGTCTGATGCAATGTTCTTCATAAACTATTGGAAATTCGACCTTCCACGTGGAAAGTCAACCCTAGTAAAACTCTCGGACGTCCCAGAGATTTACCAACAGCGTGATGAATACATGTTGGTAAATCATTTATGCGAAGGTTAGAATCGACACATCAATCGTAGCATGGAGTCGGTGACTCTGGGTAAGAAGAGAAAGACCAAAGATGAGATGGACTGGTGGAAGTCAAGGATAGAGGATCTCTGCGGAGCAAGACAGGATGTTGCTGACCTTTACAAACAGGTCAAGGAATCACTACCCGTGAGTAGAATCTATAAGAAAGGTCCATGGGTGTTCATGAAACTACTCATTGTAGCCATTTACATAGATATCTATACACTCACGGCGAAGAAGTGGTTCAGTCCAATTGTCTATATCGATTTGTTTGCGGGACCAGGGTTCAATTACAGTGATGAACTCGATGAAGTGCTTGCTGGCTCTCCGTTACTTGCTCAGATTATGCCAAGGATCTTGATGTCTGGAAAAAACAAGGCATTTGATAATATGCTCCTGTTTGACTCAGAGGCTCCTAACTGCGAAACACTATGCCAAGTCATGAAAAACGCTACAATCACTTGCTGCGACTCTAATTCAGATGAGGCAATTCAAATCATCAGATCAGTGATGTCATCAAGTCACAAGAGCCACTACCTGGCATTTATCGATCCTGAAGGGACAGAAATCAAGTGGAAGTCGCTAGAGGTTCTCTTCAGACTGAAGGGAGATTTGATGATTAACTACATGTATAGTGGAGTTGCTAGACTTGTAGGAAGTTATCACGGGACCTTCGGAGGAACTAAGGCGGCTACAGGCAAGAGATTGACTGATTTCTTCGGAACTGATGAATGGAAGCAGATTCCTCTTGGAACTGGTTCTGGGGAACCATTATTCCAATTGTATTTGTCTAGAATTAAGAACCATCGCTCGAAGGTCATAGCAATTCCAATTCCTAGTGAGATTGGAGGTTTTCAGTATCGAATCATCATTGCAGTGAAGGAAACGAAGGGAGGATCACCGTGGCTAATTCCGTTGGAACAAGTCAAAGAGAGAATGGAGAAGATGAACTACAGGCAACTGAAACTCATTGTCGATATTTACAGGAAAAGGCAGATGACTCTTGAGGACTTTCAGTGATTCCGATATGCCTTTAGGGGAGGTTTAGTGTAGTTCAAGTACCTTCCAAATGAACGTAAATAGGGTGTAACAAATGGAGGCAATGGATACGAGTTCGAATCCTGATTCAAAGAGTCTTGCGGAAAATCTGATGGAACAGCATTTTCATAAAGGAATCAGAGTGATCAATTTGATAACTGATGCAACCAATTCAACTAATGGACTCGCACTCACGAAAGCAATTGAAATTCTAGAACAGCAGGGTAGAGTCTATATAGAGAGATATCCTAGGCTTCGCAATGGAGAAATTCGAACCGATCTTCTCTCCGCGGACATTGTGCACTTCGATAGATTTCCAAGCATTCAACGTCGAACTCTGCTCTACAAGACCGGAGTAGAGTATGGCGATTTCACCATCAATCATGTACTAGGTTGTGCTCACGGTTGTGACTATCCTTGCTATGCCATGCAGATCTCCAAACGATACGGTCGCGTTTCAGACTACGATGACTGGATGCATCCACGAATTGTTGGTAATGCCATGGACCTTCTTGAGAAAGAGATTCCCAAACTAAACTCAAAGATCAAGTTCGTTCACTTGTCCTTCATGACTGATCCGTTCATGTACGATGCTGTGAACAAGAGAACATATCCATGGGTTCAGGATCTCACCCTGAAGATTATCAGACGTCTGAATGAGGAAAACATCAAGGTCACAGCCCTTACCAAGGGGCATCTCCCAATAGAGCTGAAACAAGAGAAATTCAACAAGGACAACGAGTATGGAATCACACTTGTGTCGTTTAATTCGAAGTTCCATGAGCGATATGAACCGTTCTCACCATCAGGTGAGGATCGACTAAAGAGCCTGAAGAATCTGCACGATGTTGGTCTCAAGACCTGGGTCAGTCTCGAGCCGTATCCAACTCCGAATATCGTCGAACAGGAGTTGACAGACCTACTTGACAAGGTCAGTTTCGTTGACAAACTAATCTTTGGGAAATGGAACTACAATCCGGAGGTCAATGGATTTGAAACTAGCAAGAAGTTCTACACGAAATGCTCGGATACTGTTATAGACTACTGCAAACAGAACGATATCGCACTTCACATCAAAGAACTAACCCCAAAGAGCTCAACGAAGACACAGGATCTCTTCAAGTAACTTAATCGGTCCCAGATGTGAGGTATTAATGTATTTGGTAAGGGATCATCTCCTATATGATGAGTTGACAAATCTATTGAACCATCAATTAAGTAATCAAGAATCCCATCTTCATTGATATATGGTACCTCATATTCATTCGAGAGTCTACTTGAAGGAATGTATCTCTCTGTCCAGTCATTCACTAAGGAGTGAAAGTTCGATATAGTGACTGGTGGATCTGCAAAATATTCATTCTTTACCAAGTCTCTCGCCAATTCGGTATACCACTCTTCTGCAGGATCTGTATCTCCCTTTGTGAACTCCACAATAACCAACTTGGCCTTTTTAGATCCATCAATTACCTCCTCTTTGAAACGATGTGCCGCCCTGCGTAGTGTTTCACGAATCGTTCCTGAACTCCTCATCTGGTCTGCTTTAGAAACATCAGTTATTACTGGCCAACAGTTCCGAAGTTCATTTGCAGGATTTCTCGCAGCTGTTGTGACAATAGAATCAGGTGCAGGGTGGTGATATTTGAATTGGAATAGATAGAAGAAATCATCATCCGCATAAAATGCGTCTAATCCATAATCATGATTCGGATCGCAAATGTAATAGGCTATATCTGAATCCTCTAGTTCTAATATCTTCTTGAAATACCAATATGGAAATCCTTGGTTCGGACCACCAGCAGCCATAACTTCTCCATGAACGCGAGATTCAAAATCTGTATCAGTTATCATTGAATTCAAAACTTGCACCTCTTAAAGTTGGCATTCGCACATTCAAACCACATTATCATATTCACTATGATTATTAAGCGCCTCTCAGTTGTTTTATGTTCAGGAAATCTCTCTAACATAAGATGAATTCACATGCTTTCTTGGATTTATAAGTACACTTGATATTTTCAGGGTTAGATAAATAAATTCAGATTGCCCGTGATATAATATTCAAGATACGAAAGGAACGGGGGTTTACAAAGAGAAGATCGTGTATGCCTGATCTTGTGCTCGCAACAGCGGTGAGCCCTTCAGGAAGACAGAGTGGTGCACTGAGAGGACTGTTGAACAAAATGAGGATAGTTGGCAAGTCAGCAAAGAATGAGTGACAGATGTTGAGAGCCAGATGCCAACTCTCTCTGAGCCTATTGAATAGAACTCCGCAATGGATCACTGTAGACTAACATCTATATGGCTTTGAAAGGCAGAATAGACCCAGGAGAAAAAAGATTTAAACCAATTGATAATATGACTAATAATGGTGGGAAGGACTACGGGATGAAGATTTCAGAGCTTTCAGATTACTTTCTTCAAGGCTATCTAGACCGATTAAGTGAGAGAACCTCAGAGTCATTATGGGCGGTGCAAGCTGAGGCGGTGAAGAAGGGTATTCTCGACTCTGATTGGAAGAGCTTCTTAGTGAGTGCTCCACATGGAAGTGGTAAGACCCTTGTGGCTGAGCTGGCTATAGTCAAGAAGCTTCAAGAGAAACCTGTAGCCCAGATCCTTTACCTTGTTCCCTACAAGGCAATGGCAAGAGAGATTTATCAAAAGTTTGACTTCTTGAGGGACAAACCGTTTGGGAAGAGGGTTGGGATGTGGACAGGAGATAAGGCACTCGATGAAGAACCACTTCTTGGAACCAATCTCCTTGTCTTGACATATGAGTTGTTTCAGCTGATGTTGAGGAGTGATATCGATACAGTCTTGGGTGTTGACCTCATCGTGATTGATGAGCTCCACTTCATTGAAGAGCCCAACAGAGGTCCCCGACAGGAGGCAGCTATCACTTGGCTCCTCTCTCTCCCAAGACGGCCTCCTATTCTTGCGCTCAGTTCGATTGTGAAGAATATCAAACAGATACGAGAATGGTTGGATTGTGGAAAGAACTACGTGACATCAAAAAAGAGAAAGAATCCCCTCTACGAAGGAATAGTCAATCCGGTCAGTATGTCAATCGAGTTCTATGATAATGGTAGAAAGGTCCGAGAGGAACCTCTTTCAGTTCAGGAGATTCAGGGGAAACTCTCCTTATTGATCAGTTGTGTCGTGGACTATCTACAGAAAGCTGAAAGGGGCAAACGACAACAAGTCATGGTCTTCGTGCCAACCCGAGCCTCAGCACGACAGACAGCACAGGCTCTCTCAACAAAGCTCAGGGAGTATGTGTCTTCTGGAGACATCGACCTTCCTGAGAAAGACATCAGCAATGCCTTGGATCGCCTAAAGGAAACCACACACTCCTCATCAGACACTCTAAGCACATTTGGCAAATTACTTGCCACTGGAGTCGCCTTTCACCATGCAGGGTTAGGAGGAAGACTCCGTAGACTCATCGAGACTCTATTCAGGGAACAACATCTTGTTGTCTTAGTTGCAACCACTACCTTAGGCATTGGAGTCAATCTCCCTGCGTCACGAGTCTATTTTCTTGAAACGACCGCAGCTCGTAACCCTTTGTCGCCAATCAAGTACAGAAACATGGCTGGTAGAGCAGGAAGACCTGACTTTTGGGAAACTGGAGAGAGTATTATTCTTTCAGAGTATGAAAATGATACAGAGTCAGCAAAAGCCGAGTACATTCTTACCCCAGAGCCTTTACTTGAGTCGTATATTCTTCGCAACCCTCCTGAGACAGAAGAAGCACTCTTGGCTTGGATCTCACAGGGTCTTGAATCCTTCAACAAGCTCCTCCAGATTGTGATGGGCAGTTTTAGGCCACCAAAGTCAGACTCAGAGGCAAGGGATATTATACTAGATTCATTACACGCTCTTGAGAAGTATCAGTTTATCGAGCTTGATGTGTCTGGATCTGAGCCTAGATTCCGCTGTACAACCTTGGGTCATGTTTCTGCCACGAGTGGAGCTAGACCGGATGATAGTCGCTTCTTAATATCAAATCTTTCACCAGACAGCCTGATAGATGAGGATGGAGAGTTCGATAGACTTGCCGCCCTCTTCTACCTCTGTCTCACGAGTCGGTTCGATAATGTCTATATTGGCAAGGAGGTCAGGGACCCTCCAACGTATCACAATTATCTCTCAACGTTAGACCGATCAGCTCGCAGCAATCTATTCTCTAGTGGAGATCGTACGAAGCATGCCTTCTTTACCGCATGTCTATTGGATGATTGGATCTCAGGAAAGTCTCTAAGGGAGATTAGTAAATCAATCAAGAGAGAATACTCTGCAGAGGAGCTCGTTGAGCGATTGGTCCCAAATGCTGTTGAGATGCTCCATTACTATCTCCAGATAGCTGACAAGTGTGGGCCAGACCTTGTTGGCTCTAACAGAGACCTCCTGGATCATTTACATACACTTCGCGACTGTCTTGAGGTTGGAGTAGACACTGATAAGATTGATCTGGCTCGACTCTTCATACGTCGTGATGATGGGAGGCATATTGTTGAGCGGCTCTCATCCCTTGGTATAAAGACAGTACAGGATCTTCTTGAGTTCCCGTATGAGGACTTTAATGAGGAGCTGGCTGGAATGGAACGGAGCAAGTTCTTTTTCTCCAAGTCCCGAGCCCTCTTATTGATAAAGGGGATACACGAGAGGAAGGATGAATACATCAGACTTCTGGCAAAACATCTCTTTGTCTACAGTGATGTGATCGAGAAACTACTCTCTAAGCCCGAGAAGTTTGAGGAGGGAGTGAGATCGGCAGCTGAACAGATTGCCAGTAACTGGCCCAACAGTCTAAAGGCTCGCCAGGTCAGAGATAGGGGAGCAGGTTCTAATCTCCCTCGTCCGGAGGTCTACATAATATCATCAAAGGGAGAGGAGCCAGTCCGACTCTGTTTTGAGGCAAAGAGTCAACAGCGAAGAATACCCATTAGCAGTCATGAGAAGGCTCTCTCACCAACTTCAAAGTGTCGAGGAAGCTCAACACACAGAATTACAGTGGGATGGCCGTCGTTCGATGAAAACCTGCACAGCACTGCACAGGATAGAGAGGTGACTCTGATTGACGCCCAAGCCTTTGCCTTGGTCTATGTATGGACCATCTCAAAAATGCTCACCTTGAACAAACTGCTCTCTGGTTTTGATAAGACCGGCATCATTCAACCAGATGTATTCGACTCGCGTATCCCGGGTTGGTGGAAACCACGAACAGCTTTATTCTAGGTTGGAGTAGAGAGGTAAGGTCCTAGGAAGTTACTACCACTATTGGCACCACTAGAGTTTGGTCAAGGGTCAGGAACTGTCAAAGGCGCAAACCTTACTTCTTCAACTTGATGTGGCCGTCATTGGCACTCAGGCATCATGCTACTATGATAATGAACCATTGACATATATTCAACAATACCAAGAGTGACTGTCGACCCACCTTAGGTGCCTAGTCGGGAGCGAATACTGGGCCGCATGGAGCGCAAGACATCTGTTTCTCTTGTCTGTGGGGCAAGAATTCAGGACTTTAGGTTTCTCTCCGTATGACGATTTGTCATTATGGTCTGGCCACCCCGTAATAGGGTGGCACTAGTGTTGCTCTGGCAATGGCGTCCAGTTTGAAGTCAGGGCTCGTCAGGGAAGTGTTGCCTGATTCGAGAAACACTCCAAATGTCAACTGCCCAGAAAACGACTTTCCAATTGGGTTTCTGGAGTTGATGTGGACACAGTTGTTCTTGCTGAAGTCTAACCGAAGTCTATTGTGATACTCATAGCATTCTATTTCGTCAATGAGGAGTACGGGATAGTCTTTACCTTCCTTTCTCCAGAGTCTTATTGGGTGAGGGATATCAACGGTTTGATTCTCGACAACTAGGTGTTTGTAAGCACGAGGGTCGACATTCCACAACAGCTTTGATGGGTCTGGGAGACCGACTCTCCAGTCTTTAATCTCTACCTTTCGAACAACAAAGAACACATCAACCGAACCCTGATGAATCCGTTTCAGAGATTCTAGAGGTGAGACCACTCCGGCCGTGAGGCCGAAGGGATAATAGTCTATCTTACCAGATGACTTTGCCTTCTTCAACTCTTCCGACACTCTGACCATGATGTGGCACACTGTTGAGTCTTCGTCGTCCCACATATTTTCCTCATAGCCTTCAAATCCGACTTTCATTATCGCAAATGGTCTTGCGAACTTTCTAATCGTCGTTACCATACATGGTGCCCTCCAAGGTTATTTCTATTTCAAACGTTGGTGGAGTCCAGACGTTCCTATTTAACTATTCGCCAGGGAGAAAGAGTGAGTGAGAGAGGACGAACCTCTCTTCGTATGAAATGGTGAAACTACATCTACTTCTCTAGATGTTTAGTTCAACTATACCAGAAGTGATTGGCTACCCACATCAAGTTGAATTCCTTGAGGTCTTCTTTCGTTCGTGAGAATCACAGGCTCCTGCTCCTATGTAGAGAAACTATCGAATCAGTGATCAGAAAACGTTGGGATCTTATGGATGCACGGCAGGCAGTTTACTCTATTATCAAATCATCATGAGTTGCGCTCGTATTGATTTTATGGATGAACGCTTTCCTAATTGGTTAGATGAGAATTTGAATGGTGACAAGTCACCACTTAAAGAATCATTTGAAGAAACACCTATCTTCTCAGCAAAATCCACAAGACAGATTCTGGGTGAGTTAATTCAAACGATTTTAAACGAGTTTAAACAAACAATAAACAGTGTTTAACGTTACACGAACGTCAATGAACGTGTCTGAACGACGTTTTAACGTGGTTGAACATAACTCAACAGCACTCGAACAATACTTTCGCCCACCTGGGCGGTACTTATTTGTTTAGACGAATAGACTGTCCGCATAGACAATGTTTAACTGTTACCAAGTCATTACATACATGAGTAGTTCGCCTATGGGCGGACAATCGTGGGGATCTAGGCCTATAGGCATAGTCACCCACGCCTTCTCCTTCTATGTCGGGGGGAATCGCTTGATACCACAACCCCACACTCTCCCAGCTTGGTTCGTATCGAATTTGGGAAGAATAGTGTTGAAACCACTCATCATTATCTTGTCCCTAGATGTCTGAGTACGAGTTGGGTTTGTTCTGATAAACTCTGATCTTCCCAAACAGTATACAACAAGATCAGTGAGTTGTGCCATGTTTCTGTACTGTGAGTTCACAAAGAGTGGGTCTTCAATTAGGAATTCATTGGACAGGTAATGAGTTCCAGCCTTGAGGAATCCTCTTAATAGAGCCCTGGTCTTGTTATCAAACCTGATAGAGATTGAATCAATCATCATAAGACCGTAATGAGGCGTGAGATTCTGTGCGACTCTAACGGTATTCTTCTTCTTAAGGAACTTACATAACCGCTCAAAAAGAAGCCTATGCGCCCAAACAAATGGACTCACTCCAGACCAACATCTATTCTTATCAACGATGACTGCTGCTAGTGTGCAATCAAATCCTGCAACGAGCCTGTAAACTTCATCTAGCAACTGCAAAGTCCCAGCGGGACCAAGACTCCGAAACACTTTCTTACCGTAGGCAATATCCACTCCATGAAGTTCCACGTTTTCTGGACTGAGTTTGGGAAACCATTTCGTCTTGAAACTGTTGACCTCAGTGTCCACGATTTGCCACTGATCCTCGTTGATTATGAATGCAGATAGTATGTAAAATCTAGACTTATCACGCTTAGATGGTGTGCCAGATTCATCAATGTAGATTAAGTACAATTTATTGCCCTCAATGTTTCACCTAGTTATTGAAGCTCTGGTTATAAGAAGGTCTCGAATCGGTTCATCTAGGCGAAGCAAGCCGAGATTCTATGGCAATGGTTCGTACTGATTATATAGTTCAGGCAACCGCATTTTCAGAAATTGATAAGCGTCAATAAACCGCTTCGCTTCATCCTCGATATAATGTTCGATTTTTCCGTATTCTCCTTTGTCATACCACTTGGGAACTTCACTGCTATCGAATTCCTTTCGGACAAACCAGTTCAATGTCGCACCCTTAAAACGACCATAATTAACCATAACAATCGTGTCCTTGATATCAATAAGTGGAAGTTCCTGATGCAGCCATCTATTATCAAGATTGACACCGAGTACTTCTTTGAAGCGAATCTGTAAGAATGTCAAATCAAAACGTAGATTGAATCCAATTGGGATGAAGTTCCAAGCATAATTCGGATCTAGTATATCCAAGAACCGTTCGAGGATTTCTTCTTCAGAAGACTCCCACTCTTTGAGTATCTCCAGTCTAAATCTTGTTGCTCCGGTTGTTGTATCAATCTCTTGAAATTGAATAGTTATGATCTTGTGCTGATATGGATTTAATCCACGTGTTTCTATATCGAAATAATATTCTGGCATAAACTCACCCACTCACGATTTCCCAAGAAACTAGTTCTCTTGGAAAGATTGATAGGGAAACACATCAAGTTATCGCTGTTCTTTAGAGATATGTCATTTTAGTGATTCTGAATTTATTCAGTGATTTCCGCCTATCAAACTTTATTTCTGCTTATTCTCTCCTGAATACTACCAACACGATCAGAATTACTGCAATCCCTGCAATGGCTATTACTGCAATTCCTAGTGATGAATCAAATGGGAATGGCCAAGTAACTCCTTCAAACAGCGAAATCCTAATCAGGGAATCTGATTCATACTCAGTATTGATGTATCTTGAGTAAAATGTATGAAGTACTCCCGTTGTCCTTACGTAGATCTCTGCGTGGGTTTGAGTTGCTAATACCCAGGAAACCGTGTAATTGTAGCCGATGAGGTAGGGTGTGCTGATAATATCCTGAGTCACATTTGACTCAGGTGTATCTGCAAGCCAACTCTGCCAGATACTCACAATATGGCTCCAGTTACCAACTGGATATACTTGCCAACCCAAAGATACCTCAATTCCGGTTCCATTTTCGTTGAACTGCGATGTCCCAGGAGAGTCCGGAAGGTCCGCCATTGTATTGATGTCATCTGCGATGCTTGGTAGACTATCGATTATAACGTAGAAATCATCATCTATGGGACTGGTCCAATATCCCAGCTCTACGATTCTGTGATAGTCAAATCTACTCCCGATTGTGACACCCCAATGGAAACCCTGATTGCTTGCAGCTCCCACTGGAGTGACAACAAAACATAGAACAAATAGTATTGCCATCAATTGAAAATATAGAATCTTGGACATATGTAGCACCTCAACTTACGAATCTGATAATGGTCCTCTACCTAGATATTGATAGCTCTCTGAAACTATAAACATTTGCTCCCAATTCGCTTGACAGTGGCGAGTATCCTACAACTTAGGATAGAACGACCATCCGAAACATATTCGTAACCAATTCGAATGGTAGAAAATCACTTATGTACAACTCGTGGAGTATCTTCTTCACTCATGTAATTCCCTCGTCAGAAGGATAGCGTATATTATACGCAACGGTAAAAAATTACTTGCTCAGAAGATATAGCTTTCTGTGGCGTGTAATCACGATTGATTCAGTTGGATGGTCATAACCGAATACTAATATTTGACATGGATGAACTTCGCCATGACGAAGAACGGTACAGCTTTTGTCATATGAGGAGTAATGGACTGATGTACGTCGTTAATTACAATAAACGTGAATTGAAAGATGTTGAAATGGCTGGTTCACAGAAAGTTACGGTACGGTGGCTAATTGGACGACAAACTGGCGCAAAAACTTACGCAATGAGAATTTTCGAGATTGCTCCTGGTGGTATAGTTCCTCTCCACACTCATCCAGAAGAACATGAGATATTTGTACTAAATGGCAAAGCAAAGATAATTGGTGAGCTCGGGGGAATAGCAAAGAAAGATGATGTTGTCTTTGTTCCGTCAAATGAGCCTCATGGTTATGATAATACTGAAGGAAAAGATATTTTCCGCTTTATCTGTGTCATCCCGCTTCTTAATGGTGAGTAGGAACTTCTTTCTACGAGTAGGTACCTTTTTCTCTGAACAGTGAGTTTCAGATTTGGAAGCTGATTGAATGGACCTCAGTAAGAAGTCGCTTTGGGTTTTTGATGTTGACAATACAATGATCCTTGATGTTGAACATCCCACACCATTTGAAGATGCAATGAAACTTTGGCAAGCCCTTCTAGAGAAAGGTGTCACACTGGCTATTCTAACAAACGTAGGACGCTTATCTTCAAGACAAGTTCATCAAGCGGTTGAGAAGGCTGGTTTTGACCTACCTCTAGAAAACGTCTATACTGCTGGTGCTGCAGCCGCTGCGTTTGTTCATAACAGGTCCCCTGGAGCACGATGCTTTATCATAGGTGAGGCCGGAGCTCAAGAGGATTTCATAGCAAGAGGTCTTGATGTAACAAACAATCCTCCTATCGATTATGTTGCAATCGGTGCAGATCGTGGAATGACCTTTCATGAATTGAACTTTGCAACGAAAATGGTGAAGAAAGGTGCACCTCTTATCTGCATTAGTGGAAGTCGTGACTACCCTGGTATCTATCTTGGACAAGAAGATATGTACATTGGAGAACGGTCCATCGTTGCTGCGATAGAACACGCCACAGGATGCAAGGCAATAATTGTTGGAAAACCCCTTCCGGAAATAGTTGAAGAAACAGTAAAGATTCTTGGTTTCAAAGTATCTGATTCTGTAATGGTTGGTGATAATCCCCGGTCAGATATTGCAGGTGGCAATGCTGCCGGGATGACCACGATTCTTGTCCATCGTGATGACAATATCATCGATTTTGAATCAGGTGATCTGGAAACAACTCCAAGTTTGAAGGTACAATCTCTAGAAGAGATAATTGAACTTCTCTAGATTACGAAATTCGGTCGTAACACTCAAAGGTATGTAACTTATCTCTCCATAGCATGGGGTTCTCAAAATCAATTAAGTTCGAAACTGAACCACCCGGTTCAAGTATTGTAATAGTTGAGTTGGATGAATTAAAGTTGGGAAAATCTTCGAAGGAATTTGAAGAGTATGAGAAATCGATATTCAAAGAAATTCGAGAGACTCGTAATTTGGATGATCTACCGAGTGACCCTCTGATTCAATCTTATCGAACCATGCATTGGACATATGGAATGGACCCAACGAAGAAGAGGGGGTCTAGTGAAGCTGTACTACGAAGAGTTCTGCAAGGTGAGAATCTCTGGAGAATTTCTGATCTAGTTGATATTGTCAATCTCGCTTCAGCTTATCATAAGATACCGATAGGATTGATTGATGCTTCAAAGATCGAAGGTCAACTTACACTTAGAATTGCAAAGAAAGGTGAAATCTTTCACCGTATTGGTGGTGAAACCATTGAGTGCAGAGGTCGAGAGGTTGTTCTTGCTGATGATATTGGAATCATCTGTTATGGGTATGCAGTCCATGATTCTGAACGCTCAAAGGTCACACGAAACAGCGAAGAGGTACTCCTCCTACACTATGGTAGTGTCACTGCAACTAAGGAGATTATGGAAGACGCAGTTAGGTTCACCACTGATATGATAAAACGCTGGGTCAAATGCAATGTTTCAGAACCTATGAGGTATGTGTCTTCAGCTCCAATTTAGAACTCGAGCAATGGTGAACCAAGAACAATCCTTTCCAGAAGACTATTCTTTGATGCCTTCTTCACCATTATTTCAAATTGCTTCTTCAAACGTGATTCATCAATATAGTCTGGTTCTTTGATTCCCATACTCTCGATGGTTAATTGCATCATATACTCAAATTCATAGATGAGATAGTAGTCCTTTCTGGTCTTACCGCGCCTTGTTACTTCCTTCCTGACCTTCTTTGCGAGACCTTGCTTGATTGCTTCCCTTGTTTCAGTCAAGTAATATGACATTGACTTCTCATAGTGCAATTCTCCCCGCTTGACTAACTCCCGTAGGAATTGCAAACCAAATGTCCTTCTTGCTATTGCCTCGATTCGTGCTACGAAGCCATTGACTATATCATCATAAGAAAGCAGACCGGCTTGACCACGGCTCTCAAAGACTTTGTCAGTAACTTTTGCACTCTTGAATTTCGCTTTCTTTTCTAGGAGAAGTTTCTCTCTTTCTTTGCGAGTTGCTGCATCAGCAAGTTTCTGCTCTTCCTCAAGACGTTTCCTTTCTGCCTCTGTCTTTGCAGATTGAATTTGTTTCTGTCTTTCGAGTTTTCTCTTCTCTCTTGCAGCCGCCTCAGCTTTTTCTTTGTCAAGCCGTGCATCTTCTAGCTTCTTGAGAGTTTTTTCTTGTTCAGCTCGAAGCTTCTGCATATGCGTTTGAACATCTTTCTCTGTGAGAGTGATGTGTTTGGTTAAAAGCCATCGAACACCTATAGTGCTGACCTTGGGTTTTAGATCTGCAGAGGAAAAGATGAAACTTGCTGTCTGTTGGCCTGGCAACTGAGTAATGATTTTTTCTGACTCTTTCTCTCCGGCGATTGGTTCAAGAATACGTTCCAGAACTTTTAGTGATTGCTCGCTACTGATTCGGCCTGATGCTATAGTGTTGAATTGCTCGAAGGCTTTGTAGTCAATATCTTTTGGACTCTGTGTTGCGATTAAACATTCTATACCATACTTACGAGCTTGTCTGAAGATTAATAGATAGGTTTCTTTAGGACCTGGAGCTCTCATTCCTGCTGGAATGAATGGCGCAGCCTCATCTTGGAAAAGCATCATACGTGGCTTCTCTGTATAACCTTGTCTTAACATCCATGAATATAGCTGATTCAATACAATTGCAATGAAGAAATGTTTCTCCTCTTCACTTCTAAGCGTCTTTAAGAATATCACATTAATTGGTGTTTTTCCATTTACAGGTTTTGTAAGAAAATCGAAATCTATGTTGCCTTCTTCCTTGAAGAGAAGTTGAGATGATCCAACTGTTAAGCTTCTGATGCGCGTAGCCAGTGTCTGCCTCTCACTGAATTTCATGAATGGCTCGAGATCAACACCTACAGTTTCAGCGTTCCCAACCAGCAAATCTGCAAGTTCGGATAATTCGTCAATCTCAGTCCTTTCACCTTCCCAAATAGTTCTGAGAAGTTCATAGATTGCAGCGAAAGCTTTTCCTTCCCATGACCTAGAGAGTCCTGCAACTTTCATTAGGACTTTCACGAGGGTTCTTGCAGAGTTATCCAATAGCCGGATAATATCGTCTTGGTCTGCTTTCCTGTCTGGGAGTTTAAGCGGATTGATTGAGATGGCTAGCCCTTTACTGCTCGCTGGAGTGTAAACACGGACAATCACCTTATCCATGTATTCCTTGAGCCTCTCTGGAGGAACTCCCTTGGAGGCGAGTTCCTTTGGGTCTCCAGGTAACATCAAAGACGCAATATCCCCCTGGGGATCAAATGCAATAACTGGAATACCTTCCATTGCTGCTTCTTCTAGGATACACTTAGAAAGAACTGTCTTTCCTGAACCTGTTGAACCGAAGATACCTCCATGGCGTCTTAAGAGGTCAATACTTATCTCAAATTTTTCATCAGTTCGTTTTCCTTCCTTATCAATTTTGAATCCAAGCCAGAGCTTATTATCTCCCATAGCAAACACCAATCACTGCTCAATCGTACACCGAGTTTTAAGAGCCTTTCCAGTATATCAATTTTGCATTTGAAATCAAAAAAAAAAATGAAAAGAATGGATGGAGCGAACTCCATCCAAATCTTCTGAATCTATTCGCCTACTGGTTCGTATCGTCTTCCTAGGAAGATAACAATCATTACTATCAGAGCAACAGCAAAGATCATCAATACCCCGGCAGCCCAAGTAAATGATAGTGAATCTTTGACTATGCTCAACAGCAAGTGTACACCTGCCATTATCACACCAAGAACTAGTGAAACCAGCATAAATCTAGATGTCATTTCCTTTATCTGTCCAGTTTCTGCACCCTCGGAAATCTTGCTTCCGAAGAAAACAAACACAAACAAGAAGATGTAGGCTATCACAATCATTGTACCCATATCAAAGAGGTAACCCTGTGTTACTGCATCAGTTCCTTCAAGAAGACCAAAGACAAGAATTGTTGCAAGAGCCATTATGAACACAAGCATGTTGGCCATCATTTTATCATCGGGGTGGACGAAGCCTGTAATCTCGGTAAACGTATTGATTACACTGATAATCAACACAACCACAAGCATAGCAAGAGCTATCACCCAAATGTAGAATGGATACACCAATTGTTCAGGACTAGCTGATAACGTGTCAAGGAGATATTTCGCTCCAATTGTGACCGCAAGCAGTGTCAATCCTATTCCAGAAAGGAAGTTTCCAATAGTAGTAAGCCTAACCATAATTCTCTCCTCTAAGGTAGAGTTTCTAATGGATTCTAGTTCCAGTTTCTATTAACTCTTTGCTAGAGCTATATTTCTTTCTCTGAGGTAGGCACTGCTTCTTCAAGGAAGTAAGTTCCGATACATGCTATTGCGATGAGCGCAATTACTAGAACTGCAAGTCCGGGGAAGAGACCTCCCATAGCATAGGCAAATTGGCCTGCAAGTGGTCCAATGATCATCCCTGACCCAAAGAAAATCGAGTAAACGCCCATTGTTGAGCCCCGAGCTTCTGCGCTGGAAATATCCGTTAGGTACGCCATTGCCGCAGGCGGAAATGCACCAGCAATGAATCCTAATATTGGTAGCAAGATCCATAGTCCATTGGTCCAAAGTGAATCAAAGGGTACCGCAACAAGCATGTATGATAAAGCTCCAAAACCAATCAGACCCACAACAATGAATGGTCTTCGTACCCTCATACGGTCTGATAAATGTCCCATTATGATAATTCCAACAACCAGAGAGATTCCCAGCATCGCAAAGAGGAGAATCAGATCGGTTGCAGTTATGTCAAAGTATTCTTCAACGATCTTCTTTGTTTTCGAGATGACTAAACCGTAAAGTGAGATTATTGGGATATAGACCGGAAGCATCTTCTGAATCCGTCTATCACGCGCGACTTCCTTCAGAAGTTCCATAATACTGACTTCCTCTTGTGATATGACGCGTGTTTCCTTAATTAGGATTAAAGTCAGCACACCGGCTAATGCACATGCTCCTGCAGCTGTAAATAGTAAGAGATTTGGAGCAAATCCCAATTCTAACAAAATGATTCCCAAGCCAAAGCCACCGGCAAGACCCATCAATGTTGAGAGATCGTAATATCCCATCAATCGAGCTCGGTTATCTTCAGATGAACAATCTGCAATCATGGAGAGAGTTGTCGTAACTTTGGATGCCGCACCAATTCCAAAGAGCCCTGCAAAAATAAATGCAAGAATCTCAACGTGTGCCACACCAAACAGAAATGCTGCTGTTGCAGTGATGAACAGACTAGCAGCAAGAATTGGTTTTCTTCCAATCTTATCACTATACGAACCGAAGAACGAAACTGTACTTAATTCTGCAATGGGATAGATCACTAATACAACTGCAACACCCCAATCGGTAAGGGCACCGGCCATATACACCTCGCTCGAAATCACAGCGATTGTCACATAGAATGACGCTCGCATGATTAGCGTTACTAAGTACAGTATTATCAGGGTCAAGGCATGACCAGATTCTCGTAATCCCATTCTTTTACACTCCAAGTGCGTTTGATTGGGCCGTGCGTTAGCGTTTATAACGCTAATGCTTGTACCATTGAATTATGGTCACCAGTAAGATTCCAAGGGAAATCGGCTCCACCAAGTATGTCTACTTGACACTCTATCGTTTGAAAACAATGAGCGATGATGAAAAACATGAATGGTTCGGGTCATGGCGTAAGATTAGAAGGAATCTTCCAAAGGGCATGAAAATCGTCACTGAAGCCTCAAGTGCCTTCGGAACTGAGTATACTGGTTTCACGGTCTATGAAGGACCACTTGAGAAGTTTGAGGAATTGATAGATATTCTGGAAGAACACACTAGCGGATTTCTGGAGAAATCACTTACTATCATTGGCACACAAGGTTTCTCACTTCCTACTGCTGAATTTCAGAAGATAATAGATAGTCGACCTGTTGATTAAGTTGGTCTGATAGTTTTGCCACAGGGAACTGTTTTTTATCCAAGATGAATATCATCGTATCAGGATTCTGGTGGGTTGTTAGAAATGCCAAATAAAAGCTCACGAAAAACATTCGTGATTCTCACCTTTGCTCTTGTACTTGGCATTATACTCTATACTTATGCACCACCGAGTATTCAGGCAGGGGAATATGAAGCAACACTAGATATCGATTCCCCTAGTATCACGGTAACAGAAACCTTCAACATAACACTTCTAGAATCAGGAACCTTTTCAGAGAAAGTGTTCATACTAAATGGGACTTCAACAATGGTTGAGGTCACAGTACCAGTTTCGGTACTTATCTCGACAGACAATCCCCTCCGTTTTATTATGAATGCAACTGGTGACAGTATCGATGCTGATTCTATTCGTCTAGTACTTACAAACAATGAAGGTTTCAATATCACTCTACGACCGACCCGTCAATCAGGACAGGTATTCACTATTCAATATCAGCCTCTTGTCAACTCAAAAGCTGCAGTTATGATTTTAGGAATTGTTGCTTTACTCTGGTTCACTGAGGGTATTAGTCTTGTTGCTACATCAATGATGATACCGGTTCTCATCGTTCTAACTGATATTAGACCCGCCTCAGAAGCACTTGCCCCATTCTTCGACCCTGCAGTTGCTCTCATTTTTGGTGGTTTCCTAATTGGTAGAGCTCTCACAAAATATGAGCTAGACAAACGATTAGCACTTCTGATATTATCTCGGACAAAAGGATCCGGTGGGTCACTCATTCTCACAGTAATGGGCGTTACTGCATTTCTCTCGATGTGGATTAGCAATACTGCTTCCGCAGCCATTATGATCCCAATTGCACTCGCTGTCATTAGTAGAATCCGTGACACCGATATCCGCGGAAAGTATGGAAAGGCTTTGGTTTTGGGAGTAGCATATGCAGCGACTCTTGGTGGTGTTGCCAGTCTTGTAGGTTCGCCGCCTAATCCACTGGCTGCAAGTTACATCAATTCTTTCCTGGGTGTAGAATTTACATTCATGAACTGGATTCCTTTTGGTTTACCAGTCGTTTTGATTATGCTTCCTATCACTTGGCAATGGATAGTCTTCAGATTCAAGATTCCAAGGGAAATCGAAGAAATGGATGATCTTAAGGAAATATCTAGGAAAGAGTATCTTCGCTTAGGTCCCATGCCAAGTGAACAAAAGCTAGTTGTTGTAATCTTTGTCAGCGTAATCATCCTCTGGTTTACTGAAAGATTACCCGACTTTGTTGCTACTGTCATCGGGTGGTCAGGACATGGGATACCAAGCTCTATTGTGGCTTTGATTGGAGGAGTTTCTCTGATGATTCTCCGACTTCTTGACGAGAAAGATGTATCATCACATATCAGTTGGTCATCACTCTTGATTTTAGGTAGTGGAATTGCTCTTGGAGGTGCTATGATTGACACAGGTCTCTCTGCATTCATTGCTCAACAAATGGGAGGACTTGGTGCTTTCCCAACGGTTATTGTTGTAGTGATAATTGGTGTTATTGCAGTGCTTGTGACTATGGTCGCATCTAATACTGGAGCTGCGGTGATTCTCATTCCTGTTGCGATACCTCTTGCTGTAGGGTTAGGTATCGATCCTATGTTGGTGGTGATGGTAATTGCAATTGGAGTATCAATGGACTTCGCCCTACCAACAGGAACACCTCCCTCAACCATTGCATATAGTACTGGGAAAGTAGAGATGCGTGAGATGGTTACAACTGGTTTAGTTGTCGATCTTATTGCTATCCTTGTTCTAACAATTGTTGTTGTTTGGTTGTGGGGTCTTTTTGGTTTGGTAGTTATCTGAGAATAGTACAGCCTTCCATTTCACGAAGGGTTTAAATCTCCTAATCATAGGTTGCTCTTAGAGGTAACAAAGGTGAGCTGGATTTCCAAGATAATCAATGGAACACCTGACGAGTTTGTTAAAGCAAGGTTAGTAAAATATGGACTTGGATTCCATCCCGGTCCAAGAGTACGTATTATACTAAGCAAACCAAGTATTAAACTCAAAGTAGATTTAGATCTAGAGAAACCTTTTCTCAAGGGCTATTTGCAGGGTGCTCCAGACGGACAACACAAAGTCAAGGGGATGCTGCTTACTTACTCGGATAAAACTGAGGAGTTTGGAAAATTGATGATGCCTATTTCTTGGAGGAAATCCAAAGGTAAAGGACCCCCCGTCTTCAAAGCCAAAATTGATGAATCTGCACCTCTTGAAGATATCAAAGCACTTTTTGATTTAGATGACCCAACAACCTTCTACTTACTTTCTCTCAACCCTAGGGATGGTACAAAACCTTGGAAAATAGCAACGAAGACATCTTTCCCGAAAGGTGGTCCAAAAGAAGAGGCGGCGGATGTGAAGGTCAAAGATCCCGTATTTGCAAAAGGTGCGCTTGGAAATAATCCTGAAACACTAGAATACATTCTTGATGAATATCTACCTGATCATAAGGATAAGGTAGGCCCAAAAACCAAGAATATCTGGATTCGAAATAATTTTGAAATTCTTGGTATCAAACCTCCAGATGATCCGAAATTGTCATTTGATGAAAAGCGACGGTTAGCTAGAAAGAAATGTAAACTCATTCGAGAAGTCACCATAGATGGTGTAGACTACAGTGCGGAATACGATTTCATATCAAATTGATTGACCGATATGTTTAATTTCGGAACCAAAACGACCCCCTATAGAAACAAAGAGAGGCGAATGAAATGCTCCAGAGCTTTGAAAGCAACTTCTTCCTATTTTCAGCAATTTTCATATTCTTAGGAATATTCGCTATTGGCTGGTTAGTAATCCATATCGAACATGGACGTCATTTATCAAAAATGAAAGTCTTCTTCTCAGGAATATTGGGAGCAATCTTTCTTGGGTTTGGAATCCACTTCCTCCTCCTATCAATCGGAATCTAATGACTCTACAAAGTTTCTCAACTCATTTATTGACAAGCTAGGTACGAACAACCGTTATTTAGTGAATTGATAGAGTAGTATTGCTATCCTCTAGTGGACAGCATATTTGACATAACAAGAGGATTCATTGAAGTGCTACCTGAAACAGACATTCAAAAGCTTGCAGTCGAGACTCGTCAGAGTCTGATTCAGGAGTTTGCAGAAACTTATGCTAACCTGAGAGAGAGAGTCAAACGAGTTCCCGAATCAGAAGCTAGAAAGGTTTCTGAGGAGTTTTCCTGTCCATTTGAAGTAGCACTGATTGCATATCTGATTAATATGGATGGAATCATGAGTCTTCGACAAGCAGTAGGTCTCTTCACTGCTGAACTTGCTAGAAGAGCATCAGTTGGTGAGGATGTTCCAAATCTTTCTGGTAACATCATGGAGTTTGCGCTTGTTGAAGGACGCTGGATCTCTCATATTCATGGCAAATTCACAAGAAAATTGGAACTTCGCGTTAGGAGTCTAGCAAATCTTGAAGATGTAGTTGACACAACAACCATTGAAGTTGAGAAAGCACTTTCAATCATTGCTGAACGTACAAAACTAGCTGAGATCTTTATTTCTCCATTAGTTGAAGAATGGAGAAAAGAACATGTCAAATCTACAAGTGCTGATATTCTTACATCATTTGGACAAGCGATTACGAAATGGAATCGTAGCACACTCAGTGGTAAGTTCAAACAAGTTATGAAGCGAAATCAAGCTCATTTCCGTATTCTAAGACAGGCATTGACCCATGCAACTGATTCATTCACAATTGATTCATCTATCAAGAATCTAGATTCTTTAATTGCTGAGCTTGAACAACCCTTTGACAAGTTAACGCCACGAGCAATAGCTCATTTTCTCCTTCATTTAGTCCCTAGACCTCAGAGTGGTAGAGGTGACCGTTCGTCATATGTTGATATTGGTGTTGGGTCAACTAGGGCCAATAAAGCAGAGCCTGATATGTCATCACCATTTGATTTCCTTGAACGCGATATCAAACTCGCAAATCGTCGTAAAGGTGATGACAGAAGAGAATATCTTCTTGAGCGAATAGGACGAGTAATTCGAGTTCTCAAGTATCAAGGTAGTGATGTTAATGAGTGTGTCAGAGAATGTTACACTGAGATTATTTCTCGATTTGGTTTGAAAGGTATTTCTCTTGATGATTCATTGACTGTTGCTAATGAGAAACTCACAGAGGTCCAAGTTACTGAAAAAGATAGTCTTGCAATAAATCTCATCTTTGATTTTGTTATTGATCATGTTTACCTGGAGGATTCCATTTGATGAATGTACAATCCCCTCTTTACTGGTTGATTGAGATTGAAACATACGATTTTGCAGTTGGAGCTTTCAAGGGTGCTGATCTTAGTGGGAAAGCTCTCATCCTTTCATCACAACTTTGGTCCATCATTAGGGAAACGCAAGTATATTCAATTTTGATTGGACCTGGTATATTCAAAGGAGTGGCAACGAGAGACGGTATTCATGTTAATGTGCTTGAGTACATTTCTTGTTTGATGTTTGATCCGACACAACTTCGATTTGATGAACCACTCCCACAGGTTGACATAGTTTCTCCTGAAGTTATTGATCCTCTAGGAACAAGAAAGCTGGAGGAGATTGTGACATTGATTCAAAATCTCGTTATTGAAAGAGGTAATGTGTTGGCTGGTGAACCACTTGCCACAGTTCAAACTAAGACCGGTGTTCCTAGGACTGTGCATATTGAAGAGATATTCAAACGAATTAACGTATCTCACGTATCCGGAGAGCAACGTGCTAAGTTCATTCTAGGTGGAGCAAACGGTCCAATCTACCGCCCCTTTGCTGAGAATTTTCCAAAACTAAGACTCCAACAGACCGAGCGTACCAAAGTGCTTGCAACACCATTCTACAAGTTCAGTAGTTTCTCAGATATTGAGATTATGACTGATTGGATGATAGTTGAAACAGCTGGTCAAGACTCGAAGACTGGAATGGACGCAATTGGTGCAGAGTATGAACGGATACTGGAAGTAATTGATAAGGACAAGGAAAATTACATCTTTGAACTGTGAAGACCAAAAGTGTCTTGTATCCCTAGGATTTTGTCTTGATGAGGTTTCTCGTTGGAAGTAGCTACTGCTGATATACAGAAAAGGCTGGTAAAACCATATACAGTCGTTCTAAGGTCGAGCAAGCAAGAACTGACAACGAGAATCGATGTTTACTCTGATGTGCTACGGGACGGTCAACGTTCCAACTTGGGTGGTATGATAGAATTTGGATATCGCCCTTCAGGACTACTAGAGATTAGACGCTTCTGGTTTGTTAAATATAACAAGCCTGTCTTCATGCATGTTCCCAAAGAAGCTAACGATATTCTGAGGAAAGCAAAAAACATTATAATTCCAAGAGAGCAGCAACCAGATTTCATCCAGAACCTGAAGACATACCTCGCTGGAATCCAAACACAAGAACCAAGGACCGTACCCACCTGTCAACATTGTCTTCGTGAAGATCGCCTTACTGTTCTCACTCGACGGAATGCTGTGAAGATTTCTACTGATCAAGTTGCTTGTCTCTCTTGTGGACAATCCGATCTTAAGGCAGAGTTAAGGACTCTTGGTATTAAGATGTCTCGCGCAATGATGAACCAGCTGGAACGACAGGTTTCTCGGGTCAAATCAGTTCCTCGATTAGTCGAGATGCTTACACCTGGATTCGACCCTACAAGAGAAACTGATCTGACTCTCATAGATACGGTTGTTGCACAAGAGATCAGCACGAAGAAAGACATTCAAGAATTACCAATTCCTGAAAACTTCAAATCGATATTGTTGGACCTTGGTCTTGAGACCCTACTTCCAATTCAAGCGAAAGCAATTCAGTCTGGACTACTCAAGAATACTAGCCTACTCGTAGTTTCTTCCACTTCTTCAGGCAAAACACTACTTGGTGAATTAGCTGGAATCCCCAAAGCCTTGCACGGGAAGAAAATGATATACATGTCCCCTCTGGTGGCACTTACAAATGAAAAGTACAATTCATTTCGTAAACGATACAAGTCTATTGGACTTAGAACAGGAATAAAGGTAGGCATGTCAAGGATTGATGTTGGAAAAGAAGGCAAGCCAATAGTTGATACTGATATTTCAAAAGCTGACATTGTGTGTGCTACATATGAGGCTCTGGATTTGTTCTTCAGATCGGGGAATATCCAGGCTCTTGGACTGGTAGGAACTGTAATTATTGATGAGATTCAGAATCTGGCTGAACCTGAACGGGGACCTGAATTGGATGGTCTTATTTCGAGGATGAGATTCCACTTTCCGAAGGCTCAGTACCTTGCACTCTCTGCTACTGTTGGGTCTCCAGATGTGCTTGCAAAAGAACTTGGTTGGAAACTTGTTGAATTTGATGGACGACCAGTTCCCCTTGAGCGACATCTCGTATTTGCTCGTAGTGAAGACGAAAAGAGAAACATCATTCGAAGACTTGTTAGCACTGAATTTAGGCACAGAAGTACTGCTGGGAATAAGGGTCAGTCAATTGTATTCACATTCTCACGAAGACGCGCACAAGCTCTGAATGACTGGCTTAGAGAACATGGAGTATCCAGTGCAGTTTATCATGGCGGACTTTCATACATGCAAAGAAGAAGTATTGAACACCAATTTGAGAAACAAAGGTATGCCTGCGTTGTGACAACGGCAGCACTTGGAGCTGGAGTCGATCTTCCTGCTTCACAGGTTATTTTTGAATCGTTGGCAATGGGCGCAGATTGGTTGTCTACAGCAGAATTTGAACAGATGCTCGGTCGTGCTGGTCGATTAGGCAAACATGACCGAGGCAGAGTATACCTTATTGTCCAACCCGAGCGAAAGTATCACAGGGGTCAAGATGGCGCAGAAGATGAAGTTGCAGTACGACTTCTCAATGGTGTAATTGAAGATGTTGAGCCATTTGCTGACAAAGAAACCTCTGCTGAACAAATCCTTGCAACAATCTGTTCTACGGGTTTGGTGGATCTAAAATCTATAGCTAGAGCTTACATGAGGATGCTGTCAATGTCTGTTCCTCCCTCAGAGGCTCTAAAACATCTTGTCAAGACCCACATGATTCGTGTTAAGGACGGAGAGGCTCATCCAACGGATTTAGGAAAAGCTACTACTCTCTCATTTCTAAGTCCAAGTATGGGTCTGGAAGTCTTGAAGCTCACAGAATCATTCAATGTTCTAGACATTGCCATCATACTTGAACCATTCGAGAACGTCTATCTTAGCAATAAACTGCAGGAGGAGATCAATTCTGCATTCAGGACGCACATGCCAACAAGGCTATTCTCCGGAGTGTTCTCAGAGATAAGTGACGTTAGCAAGCCACAGAGTGGAGCAGGACGACTTCCACAATGGGTGTTTGAGATATTTGGCAGATGGGCAACTACTTTCTTCAACTGTGGGTGTCGTGACTTTCCAGATTGTGACCACGGAAAGCTCAAGCTGGGTCGTTGGTTAGTGGAAAGACGACAAGAAGGGTTGAATCCATCTGGACTTGCAGCAAGATTGCATGACCAATTCCAATTGTGGGTATATCCTGGAGACCTCTTCTCCTGGCTGGATTCACTCATCCATGGTCTCAAGGCAGTTCAGAGAATTGCAAATGTTGCTGGAAAGACTGATCTAAGCATAGAAATCGAAGGACAGATTGCTAGTATTGAACGTCCTCTAGATAAAATTGACAAGAAAGACCAATCAAGATAAAATATTGTCTTTCCCAACTTCGAACTTGACACTAATATTCCCGACGTGTTCAGGTGATAATGAATCGAGATTAAGGTCAATCCAACTATGCAAGTCTCTTCGAAGCATTTCTTTATCATCAAGAGCTTTAGGAAGTTCTGAACGGTCTTCTGATACTAAGTGGAAATGAGTGCAACCGCATCCACACTCACCTTCAAGAACCATATCGATGTCAACTGATGACTTACCACAGGACCTGCAAACGAAGATCATTTTTACATTTCTCCAAGAAATTAGACGTTTTATCTATCTATGAGGATTGGTATGGCTTAGGTAATACATACTATTTCAGGAATAGCCCCATTATTCACAAGTAAACGTAGGTTTTGAGTGACGGCGATGGCGCGTTCGATTACAGAATGAGTGTTAAGTGCCTAAATGAAGAATACAATCCATATCAGTAAAAGAATGATGCCAATTACACCGGCAATCAACCAGCCTTTCTTTCCATATCCCCAAATTATTGGAATTGGCCCGAGGAAAATGATACCCTTGCTCTCAATACGTGTTTCATTGTCCTGTGAAGCTGAATCTTTTGATGCAGAAATGGCTGAAACACACACTAGCAAGATACCAATGAATAAGAGAATCCACCCAAGAAAATGTAGGAGCACGAGAGTTTGCATTTCTTTTCACCTGGTATCTAAAGTTGATGGAGGAATTTCAAAAACTATTTTCTCATAACCTCCCACGTCATCGCCATCCATCGCCCAGAGGCTGATGATATCATTATAGATATCAAATTCCATAGTTGTTTCAACCTCGATGATTTTTGTTCCAACGGGAAATCTCCAAAGGATTTCAAAATCATAGGGTGCTTGTTCTTCTTCGAGCCAGGTTTCTATTACATTCTGACCTTTAACAAATTTTCCAGCAAAATTGATGAGATAGATAATCGATACGACATCGGTATCTCCTTTGAGAAATATATCGCAATGATCAACTCGTGACTTGACTCGTTCACTATTGATTTCAACTCTCTCCTTGTCAAGGAAGAACTGCATATTGCCTACTAACTTTTCTACTTCCTTTGCAAGTAATTTTTCATCACGGATAACTTTTCGATAGTATCCTGACATGTCAAGATATTCAAAGTTTAGACGTTCATGGAATTCACCAGTTCGTGATACTGAGAAGAATGAATCTGCATGGACTGGCTCAACCATATCCGACATGTATTCTTCCATATGAATCACCTATTCAAGAGGTACTGCATTAATTCCTTCTGCTGAGAGGTGTTCTGAAAATTCAGATGCGCTCCCAGTAAAGACATACGCGACTCTTGGATTTACAGCTTTTGCAAACTCTATTAACCCATTGAAATCAGTGTGTGCACTTAATGGGAAACCGCGTTCTCGGAATTTTCCAAGGGTCCATCCTGAAAGACTATACTTCTCCATTTTTTGTTCTAGATACTCTGCTACTTCATTCTTTCCGCTTCTACGGATGTTATTCAGGGTATGTCGAATAGATGCACTAACAACAACAGCTCCTGATTCCAAAATATCTGCAAGCCCGAGGGACGACAATGTATAATATCTAAGGTCGACTCCATGGTTATTATAGACACTACAAACTTTGTCTATACTTGTGTTTCCTGAGATGATTCTGAACCCACCACTTTGAAGGAGTGCAATTGCTTCCTGAGATTTACCAAGTGAATACGCACTGAATATCGGAATTCGCCCCTCATCGATAATCGTAGTTGCAGTATCGAGAATATTATCGTACACGCCTTTTCGTTCAGGAAATACCCATTCTGGTTGTCCATAGGTTGCTTCAGTAATCAAAACATCAGCTTCTATTGGCTCAGCTGCTGTATGGACAAAGCTATCCACATCATTAAAATCTCCAGTGAAAAGTACTGTCAGCCCATCATTGAATTCAAGATGGAACATCGTTGATCCAAGTACATGACCTGCGTTATGAGCAGTGATGTTCACACCAATCTGTCCGAACGTATCTCCAATACGCATCACTGTATTATTCTTGAAAACACTATTTCCCCTTGCCCTCAAAGTATCGAATGTTCCCGAAGTAGCAATGATATGACTTGCTGTTTTCAAGCCTCCAATGTGATCCGCATGTGAATGAGAGAGCAGTGTTGTTTCTCCTTTGATTCCGGTATCTAGTGCTAATCTAACATCACCGTATTCAAGAAGGAAACCAGTTCCAACTTTTTTCACATTGAGTGTGGACATGGGATGACCTCTGGCGTCATAGTTGAGTGTCAAGAAAAGCGTTTCTCATAGTTGTTACCTACAACTGCTTACGCATGAGTGTCATTGACCTTCTCTTAAGAGAACCACCTAACTCGTCAGCCAATGCCTCAATCAATTTGTCTTGTCCATCTCCAATGAGTGGAAGTATCAATTTTTCTGCATCAGTTTCTTTAATCGTTTCTGCAACCAAACTAGATGCCATTCCATCTTCGGTGAAATCATCATCTGAAATTATCAAACCAATGATTGCTGTTTTTCCAGAATAATAGATGCTAGTTACAAGCTTCATTGAATCCTTCAATGTGACACTCCTGAGATTACCTTGGTTAACAGCAAAATCAAAAGCAGTCCAAACAAGTGAATTTGTCATCCCAGCGGTCTTGCTTGAGTCCCATATCAGTTTCTTAGCATTCTCAATATTTGTGTGAGAGTCCCACATATTCTCTAATTGTCTTTGTTGATTCTCTCCTTGAAGTGGTATAGAGTAGCTGAAGAGTTTACTCTTTTCTTCAAATCCAATCCGTTCAAGCACACTTTTTGTCCACAGATCCAGCTCAAACGAACCTGGGAAAGCTAATCGTTCCTTTGATGTGTCATCTGGAATTAGAGCGTCAATATCTCTAATCGCAACAACTCTGAAAAATGGAAGTGATGATTTGATAATATTATACGCACTAATCTCTCTAAATTCTTTCTTTACTGCTACTGATGCAAGTATCATTCCTAAGCGAGTTCTATCTTTATAGATTGCAGTTCCACCAATCATTTCATCATCCACAGATGAAACGAATGATAATGTATCTTCAAGTTCGAGAAAATCAGCAGCTAATGCCCTATTTATACATCCTGAATCAGTTTGGCTCTCAACCAAGCTAATCCATGTGTTGAGTTCGCTCTTACTCAACCTTCTATTGAACAGCACTGGATCGGTCATTGTATTATCATTAGCATGTAGTCATGGTCTTGTTAAGTTTGCTCCGTTTGCATTTTCATATTTCAAGGATGACTTGTTGTGTGTAAATGCACAGTTATATCGAAGGGTTTATTCCTCTGATTGCGAAGATAGTGAAGGGAGAACGTAAAATGCAATCACTCGTATTGACCGCAGATGGGCTCCAACTTGCGGATACACCTATGCCGCCCCTTATGCCCGGAGATGTTCGAATTGAGGTTCGATCTGTTGGCATATGTGGAACTGATCTAGCCATCTGGAACGGGGATTTCGAGGTAGATTTGCCACTCGTTCTAGGACATGAGTTTGCAGGGGTCATTCATGAGAGTTCTGATCCTGATATCGCACCTGGAACATTGGTAACCAGTGATATTGACATCACATGTGGTCGTTGCTGGTACTGTCGAAGTGGCGCTCGTCAGAATTGTGCCAATAAGGAAATCCTGGGAATGACTAGAGATGGAGGATTATCTGAGTATGTCTGTGTTCCTGCAGAGATTATTCATCCACTTCCCTATGGGGTTAGTACTGCAGATGCTACATTTGTCGAGCCTCTAGCTTCAGCAATCAAGACCTACCAACAAGCACCTGCTGAAGATAATGAAACCATTCTTATCTTGGGAAGTGGAAAACTTGCGCTCCTGCTTGCACAGGTTTATGATGCTAATGGAGCTGATGTTCATATTGTTGGAAGAAACAGATGGCAGCTTGGTTTAGCAAAACAACTAGGTTTTCAACACACATACGACACAATAGAGAATGATTGGAAATCTGACATATTGAAAATCACACATGGTGTAGGACCAAGGATTGTAGTTGAAGCCACAGGTAATACCGATGGTATTTCTATGGCTCTTGATATTGTAAGAAATGGCGGAATTATCGCATTGAAGAGCATCCATGGTCATCAATACTCAATCAGTCCATCAAAAATAGTGAGCAGGGAACTTACTCTCTATGGAGCAAGTCGCGGACCCTTTGATCAAGCAATAAATATGCTTTCCAAGGGACGTATTGAAGTAAAGAAACTCATAACGAAGGAGTTCACGCTTGAGGATGGGGACAAGGCTTTCGAGTTTGCATCACAGCCAACTGTAACAAAAGTTATTGTTAACATCTAAGGTGCTTCTCAATGAACCAGTATGATGTTGACCTTCACATCCACTCACTACACTCCATCAGTGTTAGTAAATCAATGACAATACCCAGATTGGCTCAAGGTGCCAAGGCAAAGGGGCTTCATCTTATTGGGACTGGCGATGCGACACAACCTCAGTGGTTGAAACATCTTCGGACCAATCTAACTAGAACTGGTGATGTGTACGAACATGACTCTGTAGCATTCATTCCAACTGTCGAGATAGAGGATATTGAAGCTATACATCATGTGGTCATTCTTCCAGATTTTGAAGCTGTAGAAATTCTTCGAAAATCAGTCAAACCAAACTCCCCTAATCTAGATCGTAAATGGGGTGGAAGACCCCGAGTAAATCTAAACGGCGAGGAGATAGCTGGTCTAGTGCGAGATGCGAACGGAATGATTGGACCTGCTCATGCATTCACTCCGTATAGAGCTATTTTCAGAGAAAATAAACACTCAAGTCTCAAATCCTGCTATGGTGAAGAAACCCCACACATTCACTTCCTCGAACTTGGTCTCTCTGCTGATACTGAAATTGCAGACCGCATTCCCGAACTCCACAGAATCACGTACATCACATCAAGTGATGCTCATTCACCTAATCCAAATAAGCTTGGAAGAGAATTTGTTAGATTGGAAATGGAAAAACCAACCTATGATGAGGTTAGCTTGGCACTAAGACGAGAGCGCGGCAGAAAACCCTTACTGAACGTTGGACTTGACCCACGACTTGGGAAATACTTCCTCTCGTATTGCTCAAAGTGTAGGCGGACATTGATTATTGGTGAAGGAGATGCTCTTACCAGCTTTGATGATTTGAATATCTACTTTAATTGTGCAAGTGATGATGAAGCACAGAAACTACTGGTTGATATCTCTAAGCGCAAGATCAAATGCCCAGCGGATGGGAAGCTTCTCCGCCTTGGTGTACGAGATCGAGCTGCGGCTATGAGGGGTTGGAGAATCGAAGTCCCCTAAACATAGACCTCCTTACGTGCGTATTGCTCCCTTGTTAGATATCATCGCATCCGCAATAGGAGTTAAATCAACAACTTCAAAGACTGCGCTTAGGTTATATGAGAAATTCAGAGAGTGCTTTGGTACTGAAACCACTGTGTTAACATCATCACCGATTCACGATTTGAAACAAGCCAATGAAAGAGTTGCACAAATGATTGAACAATACCGAAATGGTACTGCTTGCTATGAGATTGGTGGGGGTGGCCGCTATGGAAAATTGATTCCACCATGGGAGTGTGAAAATTCATGACTGTTGTCAAAGGAGTTATCCGCGAGCTTGGAAAAAGCCGCACAACTAGGATTAGTGCTCAGAGATGGTATGGAACTACAGAGTTTGTAATCCAAGATGAAACCACAAAGAAAACGTACACAATTCGTGTTTCTGCTAGTACCATGGATAAATGTAGATTTCTTCCAAAAGTTGGTATGCCAGTGATAGTTCATGGTTACGTAGAGGAATCCGATTATGGTCTCTCCGATTTCATGGTCACTCGAGTTACAGATGTGAAGCGTGAAGGTGCTGGAATCAAGAGAGTATACAAGCTAGACTAGTTCTATCACTACTTTTCTCTAATCAAAAATCCAGGAGCGATTATCCATTCAGAGCGGCATTTGGGGCATTTAGTAGGTGCTTTGGCGGATTTCATCCTCTTGAAAATAAATTGGCATTTACCACATCTGGCTGGTGAAACTATTACCTGTTTTCCCTTTCTCTTGACTGAACGAGCAATGTGGTCAATATCCTCGTACACTATTGATCTCTTCTTCAGATCCAATATATCGCAGATATCCTGAGCTGTAAGTGGATATTCTGCATCCTCTAGATACTTGGCTATCTCCTCTCTTCGTGTTGGCATTATATGATATCACAGTAGAATGCCATGAAATACTTTTGCAAACCATTTTGATTACTCGGTGATTGTGAGCGACATATATAGGTTCCAAAACCTTACAAGGTATATATCGTCATTTACCTAAGAAACAATAACCTAGGTCGATTCTGAATGCCCCAGATGAAGTTAGAACCTACTCCAAAGGTTGCAAAGCAGGAGTCCTATGATGAGAGAGTTTGCTCTAAATGTATGGGACATCGTGCGCTTTGTGGCATTCGTCCCTGTCCGCTTCTGATGAGAGCAAAAGCAATGGCTAGAATTGATGATGCTTTCACAGGTAGAGCCCTTGTTGGTGCTTCTCCACCTTCAGTTTTTGTTGGAGATTCAGGATATCCAAAGGTTCTAGCTGGACCATTAATCCCGCCATTACGGGTGGATGAAGCTCCACTTATGGAACGACCTGACCTTTGGCTCAATCGAACAATAGATGAGATTCTGGCTCTTCGTTTCAGTCTAGTCAGAACAAAGAAGATGATTCCTGTTGATTCAGCAGCTGACCCAGGTCGCGAACTTGCAGAAACCCAGACACTTGCATTATCTGAATCAGCAATATCATCCGAGGCGACACTGCTAAAGAGACCCTCCTTCAATACGGTTTTCTCTGATACTACACTACCAATCGGTCCCTCAGCACCACTTGACACCTTTCGACTAGAGGATAATCCAAAGGTTCCGAAGATAGTCGATAAAGTCACTTCTGATACTGACCTCAAGGCTGTAGGTGGCGTGATGGATCTATTTGATGACGGTATTCGTCAGGAGCATATCACACGACTTCTCTCCGTAGGAATTCTAGGACAGAAGAGGAGGCGACGACTTGTTCCCACAAAGTGGAGCATCACTGCAGTTGACGATATTGTTGGAAGACAGCTTCACAAACAAGTAACACGAAATCGCGCAATCAATGATTATTACGTTAGTATTGACCACGCTCTGGGAAATACTGTTGCACTTCTCTTCTATCCTAGTGGTTGGCAATTTGAAGCAATGGAATCTTGGTTAGGTGGATTGAATCCTTCAATCATCAATGACTACGAATATGGGAAAGGTCGGAAAGATTATGCCAAGTATGTTGTTGGTGCATACTATGCGACACGACTTCCTGCTCTAGAGTATTTGGTCAGTATTAGAAAACAATCTGGTGTAATAGTTTTCATGGAAATTGATCCACAACAGTGGGTACCTCTTGGAGTTTGGCGTTTTCGTGAGATTGCAAAGCGGGCTCTAGCTGCAGGTGTAAAGAAGTTCCAGAGTATGGACGAAGCAACAGCTGAGATTGGGAAATATCTTCGTAATCCTCTTCACAATTGGCTAGCAAAAAGTCAGTTGTACAATGACTACTTGAGCCAGACAAAACTCACTGATTTCATGTGACTTAGTGCTCTGCTCTTGAGGCTTCTTGTTCTTTCAGTTCTCTTCGAAGCACCTTCCCCACTAATGTTTCTGGGAGTTCTTTCCTAAACTCAATACTCTTTGGCACCTTATAGGGTGAAACATTCTGTCTGCAGAACTCTCTGATTTCACCAGATAGCTCGTCACTTGCTTTGTAACCGTCTTTTAGTACAACATATGCTTTAACAATCTCACTACCAGGAATTTTTGGATTTGGGAGTCCTATAACTGCCGCATTCTCAACAGCCTCATGTTCGAATAGGACATCCTCCACCTCTCTTGGATACACTTTCAATCCACTTACATTGATCATGTCTTTCTTTCTATCCAAGATGAAGAAATACCCATCCTCATCACATTTACCAATGTCTCCTGTTAACAACCATTCGCCCTTCAATTGGTCATCAGTGGCTTCAGGTTTGTTCCAGTAGCCCTTCATAACTTGTGGGCCCTTAATCATGAACTCTCCCTGTTCTCCAATGGGCATGATTTTTGTGTAATCATCAGCATCAACGATTCTTACCTCTGTGTCTGGTAGTGGCATACCAACAGATCCGATTTTCCGTAGTCCACTGACAGGATTGCTGTGAGTGACCGGAGAGCATTCGGTCAGTCCATAGCCTTCAACTATGACACATCCGGTTCTTCCTTCAAAATCATGCAAGACTTCAGGAGGCATGGCTGCCGCACCAGTATTGCAGAATTTTATTGACTTCAAATCCTTTGCATAGTCTTCCAGATCATCTCGTTCCAGTAGTTTCATGTACATTGTTGGAACGCCAGGGAACATTGAAGGTTTGGTGTCTCGTATGATATCAAACAATGATTTGTGATCACGAGGATCAGGATTCAGCGCAATTCTTGACCCATTGTAGATCCAGACATTCATACATACAGTCATTCCGTAGATGTGGAATAACGGTAGATTGGTCAGTCCTGTGTCTTTCCCCTTCTCCAATTTTGAGGAAACTATTGTATGCGTGGCTATGCAATTTGAAACAAGGTTATGATGTGTGAGCATCGCACCCTTAGGCAGTCCTGATGTTCCTCCTGTATACTGGAGAACCGCAATTGTTTCCTTTGGATCTATTGTAAATTTAGGAGGATTCGGTTTGGTGCGGTTGATCAGATTGACGAACTGCATGGTTCCAGCGATTTCAGGGGGCTCTCTTGGAGCATTGGGAATGTAGTCGAGCACACTTGTGATGATAATATTCCTAAGTCTAGTTCTGTCTTTGATGTTATTGATCTTCTCAAGCTGACCATCCCATGCGATTATGGTTTCAACCCCTGAATCATTGAGCTGATAGGCAAGCTCAGGTTCTGTCAGAAGAACACTACAAGCCGTAACAACCCCCCCAGCTTTCAAAATCCCATAGAAGGAAAGCATAAACTGCGGGAAATTCGGTATCATAATTGCGACAGTATCGCCTTTTTTGACACCTAGTTCCGCGAGTGCTGTGGCAAGTCGGTCTGCTGTTTCTTTGAATTCATTGTAGCTTATTTTCTTCTTTTGAAACCAGATTGCTGTTTGATTTCCAAATTCTTCAGCTGACTTATCAAGTATCTTAAACAAGTTGATTTCAGGATAGTCTATGTGAGCTGGAACGTTTTCATCATAGTGTTTCAACCAAGGTTTTGCTGCATATGGGTCGTCAGTCATTGTTATTCGCTCCGCTCAGTTTGTTATTCGTTTATTAAGTCAAGTGTTTCCTGGGCCGCCTCGGACACATAATCATGTTCGTCATGCAGTAGATTCTGCAGTGCTTCAATCGAATTAGAATCCACTACCCCTATTTTACCAAATGCCTCCGATGCACGCCACCGCACATCAGGTTTCTTGTCACTCAATGCTTCTACTAATGCAGGAACTGCATCAGAAGCGGCTGGACCCAGTTTGCCCAGACTTAAGGCTGATTCACGACGCACAATGCTCTTCTTATCGGTCAAAGCTCCAGCTAGAGCTGATATCACTTGTTCTTCTGCAACTCCGATTTTACCTAATGCTCTAGCAGCTTCAGATCGTTCCTGTGGTTTGCCACCCTTCAAGATTTCCGTTATCGTTGGAATGGCAGTCTGAGCATCAGTGCCAATGCCGCCAATTGCTGACATGATAAGAATCTTCATTTCTCTTGTACTTTTTACATAGGATTCGATTAGTATCGGAATTGCGCTTTTTCCTATACTTCGAAGGGCATCTGCAGTCTTACCACGAACCCCTTCTTCCTTATCATTAAGAAGTGAAGCTACGCTCTTGATAATTTGAGAATCAGTAACTTGCATTTCTCCAAATGCTTCAACCACACCTTGTCTAACAACTGGATTGTGGTGATTAATGACCTCCAAAAGAGCAGGAATTGCTGGTTCACCAATTTGTACGAGTGTGTTTATAGATCGATATCGAACCCTCCAGTCTCTATCACCAAGAGTATTGATGAGTGTTGGAATTGCTTCACGCGAACCTGTGCCAATTCCATCAATAGCCTGAGCAGCTGCAGTTCTTACCATCCAACTAGGGTCTCTGAGGCACTCAATCAGGTTTGGAATTGCTTTGTGTGCGCTTGGCCCCATCATCCCAAGTGTTTTAGCAACTTCAGAGCGGATATCTTCACTTTTGTCTCCAAATGCTGTGACTAAACGAGTAACAGCTTCATCAGTTGCTATTCCTATCTTTCCAAGAGATATTACAGATGCTTTTCGAATGGTCTCTTCATCATTGGTCAACAACTCCGAGAGTCTTGGTATTGCTTTCTCTGCCGCTGGACCAATCTTTCCAAGAGCCCTAGCGGCCTCTCGGCATATACTCCAGTCTTCATCATCCAAACAATTCTCCAACGGTGAAACCGCATCCGCAGCCTTTTCGCCCAATTCTCCTAATACCAGTGCGGCATTGAAACGTATTGAACGAATATCGTTGTCAAGATGTTCAATCAGCTCTTTAATCACAGCAGAGTTTTTTTCAGCTCTTGCAACGACCAGATCGACCTTTGCATCACGCAGTAGTTCAGTAAGTGATGTTGAGATTTTGATACCCCCTATATTCCCAAGTATACCTTCTTTATTCGAGGTTCTCGTTCGAGTTCTTCCCTAGTACCACTCATCTCTATTTTCCCTTCTTCAAGCACATAGATATTATCAGCTACTTCCATTGCAAGGACTGCATCTTGCTCAACTAGTAGAGTGGTGGTACCTTCTTCCTTGATTTGCTGGATAGCCTCGAAAATCTTATTCTTTATTTTTGGAGCAAGACCCAAAGAAGGCTCATCTAACAATAGGAACTTTGGTTTGGACATGAGTGAGCGTGCGATTGCCAGCATCTGCTGCTCTCCTCCGCTGAGTGTTCCTGCACGTTGCTTCATTCTTTCCTGTAGCCGCGGGAAAATGTCAAACACAAAGTCTAACAATTCTGAATACTTGTTACGTTGTTTCAAGGCGTATGCTCCAAGTTCAATATTCTCCATGACACTCATGTCATAGAATAATCGACGGCGTTCAGGGCAGTGAGCAATTCCTCTTTGAGCAATCTGATGTGCTTCAAGTTCATCAATCCTTTCTCCTTCGAAAGTTATCTTGCCCCTGTCAATCTCTTCAAGTCCCGATATTGCACGAAGTAGAGTGGACTTGCCAGCCCCATTTGGACCGATGACTGCATCTAGTGAGCCCTGTTCAACGGTCAGGTTAATCTCTTCAAGTGCTCTGGCTTTCTCATAGTAATGATATACTTTCCTTAGATCAAGCAAACCGTTCACCTCGGCCTAAATATGATTCAAGTACGATTCTGTTGTTTGCTACTTCATCAGGGGGTCCTTCTGCGATAATTCTACCCTGATGCATAGCAATCACTCTTGGAACCAGGGTCATCAACTCGCGTAACACGTGACCAGTCAGGAAGATAGTGACGCCCTCGTCCCTCAGTCTGTTAATCAATTTCGTTATTCCTTGTTTCTCTTCATGAGCCAGTCCGCTAAAGGGCTCATCGAGAAGCAACATCTCTGGGTTTGTTCCAAGAGCCTTCCCAATCTCGAGTTTCCTCAGATCTCCATGTGGTAAGATTACTGGAGGTAATCTAGCTTTGTCAATTAGTCCTACAGACGAGAGAATTGTGCTGGCCACCTCATCAATTCCAATTTCTTCAAAAGCTTCTTTTCCTCGAGAAGAAAGACACGCTACTGAAACATTGTCAAGAAGATTCAGGTACTTAAAAGATCGAACCAATTGAAAAGTACGAATAAGCCCCAAATTGACAATTCGAAACGGTTTCATTCCTGTTATGTTCACACCATTGAATCTGACTGTGCCAGAATTAGGATCTTCGAAACCTGTTATCAGATGGAATAAAGTGGTTTTTCCTGCACCGTTTGGACCAATCAGGCCTACAAGTTCTCCTCTCTTGATCTCAAAGTTGACATCATTTACTGCAGTCAATCCACCAAACTTCTTGGTCAAATTCTTGACTTCTAATATCAATCCCATCTTCCAATCACCTTCTTCGAATCATGTCATAGACATCCTGGAGTTTCTCCAGCAATGGATTTGTAACACCCTTATCCAGAAATCGGATTATTAGAATCAGAACAGTTGCAAAAATGAACATCGCAGCTGCAGCCAATGGTCTGAGCATTTCACCAAGAATCACAAATATGAACGCACCGATTATTGACCCAGTTATTGTGCCTATCCCACCAATGGATGCCATGATAATGGCATAGAATGAATACAGTGGTTGAAATACAGCTGGATTGACTGCAGTTAGATTCAATGCAAACAGGGCCCCAGCGATTCCAGCAAAGAACCCACTTATCATGAATGCAGCTATCTTATATTTCGTAGTATTGATTCCCGAGGCATCCGCACAGACTTCATCATCACGGATAGATTTGAAGACGGTTCCAATTTTTGACCTAACGACAACCTGCATCAAGACAATCGATGCTATCATGAAACCCAAATTGATGAAGAATGATGGCAATAATTCTGCAGTTCTGGGTAATCCGGAGATTCCTACTGTACCTCCAAGAATAGTCCCCATTGAGAAGAGGTTGAAAAATATTAGACCAAACGCTAGTGTTCCTAAAGCTAGGTAGGGCCCTTTCAATCTTAAGAGTGGGATTCCAATCAAGATGCTAAATAAGACAGCAACAGAAGCACCTAGAGCTAGAGCGATCAGCCAATGCAAGCCCAAGAACTTAATGGATGCTGCAGTGATATAGCCTCCTATCCCAAAGAACACAGCATGTCCGAAACTCACCTGACCAACAAACCCTGCTAGGAGATCCCAACTCGCAGCATAGATAGTAAAAATCATGGCGGTTATGAGTATCTGAGTATAGTACTCACTGCCAGAAAATAATGGTATGGCAATTAATCCAACCAGACTTATTATTGATACTAAACCTCGAAAAGAAATAGCCCAGAATCTTAAGCTGTTGACTGAAGCTGGAAGCTCCATCCAGGCATTCTTCATTCCTCTTGGGAGCCATCTCATAAAGTTCTTGATGGCAATCCTTGAATCATGGATAGATCTGCGCATTCCCTTCAACATTTCAATGCACTTCCTCTTTTCCAAGTAATCCCTGAGGTCTTACCAAAAGCATCACAAGTATCACAACAATAGGAATTAGTTCTGAGAAAGCTGGACTAATGAAATAATCAGTGAATGTAGTTGCATATCCCATGATGTATGCTCCAATGATACTACCTGGAATGCTACCCATTCCTCCAAAAATCGTTACTGCAAATGCTAATATCAGATAACCCCATCCTATTCGTGGTGCAATGAAATTGCCTGGTGCATAGAGAACTGCGGCAAAACCAACAAGTAATGCAGAGAGCATTACACTCAACATCAGTATCTTTTTTGTATTGATTCCCATCAACTGTGCTGCTTCATAGTCTTGTGATACTGCACGAATTGACTTTCCGATTGTAGATTTATTGATGAACACAGTGACAATTGTGACCAAGACAAGAGATCCACCAATTAATAGAATCAATTGTAGTTGAAGAGTGACTCCTAGGATTTCAACATTGCCACGAACAAGTGGGGCGATATAATGAGTTCTTGGATCTCCAAAGAATTTCACAAACTGTTCGAAGAAGAAAGCGAGCGCGAATGTTACCAAGACAACACCCAATGGTGTATCTTGTAGAGGCTCTATGAGTCCTAGATACGTTATTGCTCCAATCCCAACAATTGCGACCAAAGCGATAATCGCGGCTATATAAAGTCCGAATAGTGGAATAGTCCAATACATTATGTATGCGGTCATCAGGAAGAATGCCCCATGTGCCAAGTTCAAGATTCCACCTACACCATAGACCAAAGAGAAACCCAACGCAAGTAGTGCCAAAAGGGAGCCTTGAACTAAACCAAAAATAAGTACTTCTTCTATCATGAATTCCACCTTCTATGGAATCGTTGTGCAAACAAACCAGTAAAAAAGTGTATCCAGACCTCCTCCGAAGAGGAAGTCTGAATCAAGATTGTTCTAATACCAGTCCTACGGATCATTGATGCCCCATGGTGGAATCACTAATGACCCAGTTGCAAGGTGGTCTGGATATACGGCGCCACCTGTCGGAAGGACCACTTTCGCACCATCCTGCCATTGTACCATTAATGTGACAGAATAGATCATGCCTGTACCCACATCATAACCTTCGAAGGCATCGTGCCATTTAGTAAATGCAATATGACCATTCGCTCCTTCCAATGGATTTGCAGCATTTATTGCCTCTAGGAAAGGTATAATCACAGTCGAGTTCAAGGACTGTGCATCAGAGATTCCTTTCTTCAAGATATACATTGCATCATAGCTACCCACAGCAGTATAGAGTGGGTCTGCACCATATTTGGTTGTGAAAGCATCCCAGAATGCAACAGTCTTTGATGTCTTGTTTGTTCGCTCTGTTGGGCTCAACGAGATTTCGTATTCACATCCACCATCGGTTTCATCCCAATAGGTTTCAAGCTGTGCCATGACATCAATTCCTGCAATGAGACAACCTGGTTGGGCTGCTGCATACTGAGTAGTCAACAAAATACCACCCTGCGCAGAGATTACAGGAACGCAAAGCTGAGCCCCTGAATCATCGATTTGCTGCCAGTATGTGGCAAAGTCTGCTGCTTCTGCTGTGATTGGGTACGCAATCTCTATGGTTATATTATAACCAAACATTGGTAGGTAATAGTTTAGGCCAGCGCTTATTGCCTGTGTCCAAGTTAGGTCCTCACGAATAATGGCAACATTGGTGAAGTTCTTCCCAAGAGCTGCTGTCATGTACGCCTTTAGGTATACATAGAAACCTACAAGCTCACCGGCCAATGCAGAAGCATTGATAGGCATGTTACGGAAGAAGTACTTGTACCGATCATAACCAGTATCATTGAGATTCTCAGTGAATATATCAGTGGCTGTTCCAGTAGCAATGAACACCTTTTTGTTGTCCATTATTACTTCCTGATAAGCCAGTACTGATTCAGTTCTGAATCCTCCAATTATGAATTGAGCGTTATCTTCCGAGATTATCTTTGTAGCTGCTGCAACCCCCTTAGAGGTATCTAGTAGCGGATCGGCCTCAAAGGTGTCTTCTGCGACAAGCCCAAAGTAGTATGTATCACTGCCGATGACTACTCCACCTGCAGTGTTTATTTCTTCACAAGCCATGTACGAACCTCTCCACGCGCCTTCACCTTGGATCTCAGTCATGCCACCTAAAATACCTACGACTATGATCCTGTCAGCTGGGATTCCAGCTGGAGCACCCGGGGTAACAAGTGTCCCAATCGGCACTCCTGTGTCTCGTGGAAGGAACATGTACAAGCCAATTCCCCCGCCTATTACTATTATAGCAACAACAATAGCGAGGATTTTCTTAGTTCCTGAATCCATTCTAACTCACTCCTATTTCATCTAAGCGAGATGTAACATGATTCGTTGTTAGTGTGATATTTAAGTAACTCGTTTTTCTGAGAATTCCGCTTTTATGAATGATATCATTCATGTTCTCGTTCTTTTTCTTTTTGAACAGCGGGCAATTTAAGAGATGTATAGCAGTGTCTGATTATAGAGGACTTGACAAGTGATTTACGAGCGGCTATGCAATTTCAGTTCTAGAATCCCCCCGTTTTCAAAGATTACTAGAAAGATTGATGATAGAGACCTTACTCGAGCAGTACGGTTTCTTTCTCCTATGATGACAGTAACCACTCAAGGTGTTATTACCGCAGCTTACCTCTCAGCTTCATCTACGCTCATACTTGCTATGCTGCTGCTCATATTCTTTGGAGTCAATCTTCTTCTTTCAATCCCTCTTGCTGCGATGGCCTGTATTGTTGCTTACTACATTATAATTTCATATCCTATCTCTATGATGAATAGCTACAAGCTAGGTCTCTCAGAGGAGGCCGATCTAGTCTTCGAGCAATTCATACTAGTCTTCCAGACTGGTGGCACAATCTTTGATGCAATTGAGATGATTGCTCAATCTGACCATCCTTACCTATCCAATGTATTTTGTCAAATTCTTGCTCGTATTGCAGAGGGTGTACCACCGGAAACATGTCTGATGGATTTTGCAAAGGACCAACCGTCAGATGATATTCGTAGATACTTCACTGCGATTATTGCATCACTTGAGAAAAAGACGGATCTGCTTGATGCCCTCTCTGGTGAATCATTCGAGGCTGATTTAGCGCTGCGGCAGAAGAATCTAGAACTAGAGAGTCGACTTCTTGTTGTTGCAGCCTTGGTTACATATGTCCCAATTATGTTTACTCTTGCAGTTTCACTAGGAGGATATGCTACTAATCCAATTGTATTATTAATTGTTCCAATATTCATTCTTCTTAATGCTGTTCTTCGGTCTCGCTTCTCCCGTCAATTTTCTGCATACTTTGACAGACCTCGTGATGATTCTTTACTTGCAACAACTCAGAAAGAGATTATCACAGAATATGATGAATTTCTTAATTTTATGATTCTTCTAGGACAACGCCTTACATCTGGTGATACTTTAGAAGTTGCACTTGTTTCAGTTCGCGATGATATTGAGCCGAAAGTACAAACATTGGTTGATATTGCTAATCATGCAATCCATCATGAAGGTCTGAGTTCTGTTGAGGCATTGGATTTAGCCTCCAAAGCTTCTCTTGGACAGAGAGTTTCCCAAATGATTACTATGATTTCCTTGATGTGCGAAACGTCAACATTTAGTGCAGGTGATAGAATCACAAGGATTGCTTCGCGTCTTGTAAAACGTTCTGCGATTGCTAAGGAACGAGACTCAATTATTGCTGCTCAGAGGATGAAGGTGTATCTTCTAACCTTAGTAAGTGCTGCAGTATTAGGTATGTTAGCATCGCTTGCTCCATTTTTGTACATAGGCTCCTTCTTAGCGGGAAGTCCTGAGATAATTTCAGGTTCAATTTCTGCACTTGATATTGCCCCACTTCTTGGAGCACTTGTGATTACTACCCTCTCCATGGGCTACCAAAATACAAGAATGGTCAATGGTCCAAAACCCATTATGATGGCATTAGTATGTGCTCTATTATTTTGGATTTCATTTGCATTATCTTCAAATTTAATGAGTTTGAATCTGGTGTAGTAGAGTTTATTTGTAGCTGTGAGCATTACGTTTCTAGATAGGTTGAGGTTATATTATGCAAATCCCAATTTTAGATTTCACCCTCGCTGATATCATGGTATTTTTCCAGAATGACTGGATTCTAGCATGGGTAATCATATTATCAGGTGGCCTTCTGGCTCTCTGGTTGTTGGAAAACATTACAGATCCAATCCCGTTATTGGGATCAATATTTGACTTACTAGTTCACGTTGGTACCTACATAGGCTTCTTCGTAGGAATCCTAGACATATTCGTAGGATATGTTGTCTGGACAGTTCAGCCTGACGCGGCAATAGTCGCAAGCGTTCTGATCCTGATGGGATTCACATTAGTCATGAGGGTACTCGCAAAGTTTCCACTTGCAATAGTTTTTGCTGCAGGACTAGCAGTTTTTGGAGCTGCAACAATGTATGGACTCCTTGCTCCATTGACAGCTAACGCAACATTAATGGCTGTAGTAGGGGATGTCATCAATTTCCTAATCTCTGGTAAGGGACTAATAATTATTGGTGCTATCATATTCGTTATTGTATACGTCATTAGTGGATTGGTATTCAAACTAATAGAACTGATTGCAAAGATATTCGCTTCAGCTCCTGTGAGCGTAATCATTGGACTTGCAGCAATCGCAGTAGGTGTGATTATTATTTTCAATCCAGTTCTACTTGGACTAGTTGCTTGGCCATAGCAAAGCATAAGAAATTGAGGGGGTTACTCCCCTCTTTTCTCTATTTTTTTCTAACCACTCGTTGGCTTTCTAATCTCTCGATAGTATAGGAATTTCAAATCACGTTCGCTATAGAATTCTGCTGCTTTATCGATAGCTTTCTTTGCAGCCATTATTCCCTCCAAGATCTCTGAAAAATACAGTTTCTTGTCAGGGTCAATTTGAGATTCACTTATTGTAAATCCCTCTGGAAGCTCATACTCGTCCGGTGCTAACAGTGCGACTCGGAGAGAAGACATACCTCCTTCAGATTCTAGCCAGAGTTCACAATACGCCATTAGTAATCTCATGAACAGTATATTTTGGAGCAAATAAGTTTTCCATGACGAGCTTGGAAATCTTGGGTCATTGACTTGTTTACTTTTTACTTGGAACTAATGTGTTGAGAAATGCAATATCCCAAAGGTGTTAAATAGTAGCATTGCATGCATTCTAGTTACTTTAAGTAGATACGAATACTATCTATGAACATTATCTATAATCGCATAGATGATGTTGGACGGAGGTTGCATTTAATGTCGTTACGATCTGAGGAATCCCTTCTCGTGAAGGAGAAGGCCAAACTTGAGGCAAAGCTAGCCAAATTACAGAAGAGCAATCCAAAGGCAAAATTACCAGAAAAAGAGAATATTCGATTTGAGGAGATAACTAATCTTTTGAAGAAAAAGATCATCAGTGTTACGATGACACAGTCCTTGGTGAATCACATTGATGAATTGGTGAAAGACCGTGTTGGGAGGTCTCGTGCCCAGCTCATTGAGGATTCCGTTCGTTGGTTCTTGGATTTCACAGTCTTCAGATGGAACGAGCGGGGGATATACGTAAACACATCTAGATCCGCATTCGAATCGGAGGCAATGTCATCACTCTTCTTTTCAAAATTGACTCCGACGGATCAGTATGAACTTGGCAAGACGGCCGGTAGTCAAGCTCCTGTAGGCGATGTTGTGCGACTATTTCATGGGGTGGATCCAACAGATGCGGGAAGCCGTGAGTTGGTTCTTAGACTTCTTCAAGATAACGGATGGGGATCAATATCCCATAACGAGAGTGGTCTTATTGTAATCGGGTCTCCATTCTATCCCGCGCCGTTCATTCGTGGCTACTTGGAATCACTTCTTAAAGTCACTCTAGATGTTGTGGAAACAAATGTCAAGGAGAATGTGGCATTACAGATTGCTAAGTAATCATCTGACTAATGAAGAAGTTTTAGCCGTACGAAGTTAGTGATAATTACCACTCGTGTCCTATTTCAAGAATCTCGAATTCACTTTCGTAAAGACCAGGAATACTTTCTATTGTACGTCTGATGTCAGGTTCTTTATCCCTGATTTTATCAGCTGAGAAGTATACTTCGTAGATGCATCGATTCTCCTCAAAACAGAATCCTGTAGTAAATAATACTTTGAGATCATGATGCTTGAAGAGCTGGGTCATAGTCTGCATCAATGCAGGGTTGACCTTTTCAACCTCTAGACGTACTCTTGCCCCACCTTCTTTCATCATTGGAATAAGTCGAACCTCGCCTGATCTCTCAAAATAGATAACCATGGCGGCCTTCATACCATCAAGTTCTGCATTATTGAAGAAATCATCTGGAAGGCTAATTTCTCTCTTCTTGTGAACGTCTGCAATCATTCCCTTAGTTAATCCGGCCACACATATCGCCTCTAACCTGTAATAATGCATCAAAGTAATTGGAGTATTTGTATCTTCGTGCGCGCTACTATTAGATGTTTCTGAGTAAGATATCAGCAAATTAAGGTGCATTTTCAGCAGAAACTCATAAAACAACTCCCCTTCTTTATTGTTTTAGTACAAAAACGGTGAAGTGAAAAAAAATGGCTAAGGAAGGCGGAATCTACGTTTGTGACATCTGTCAACAAGTGATCGAAGTTAAGAAATCTGGAGCTGGGACTTTGGTTTGCTGTGGTGAGCCTATGAGGCTTTTCGAGGACGAGTAAAGCATTCGAACTGAAGTTCACCTCGCGACACTTGACAAGATTTATATTCTCTCCGAATTGGCGGAGCAAAGTTACGGGGTATGTATCCATGTATGAGCTACCTAGATCAGTTGTGAAGACGAGAGAATTATTGAATCTCCGTTCATACAAGACAACAGAATTGTTAGAATATGATGACAAATATGTCATGTATCCTACAAAAGAAAAGGATGGTATGCTTCTCAAGTATGTTGTCTGGATTCTAAAAGAATCACGTGTTGTTGGTATTGCTCTTCTTAGAGATCTTACTGGTAAGATGGAAGAGAATGAAGCACAGCGAGGAATGCTTGTTGGTGGTTCTAGGTTTACTCCCGCAGGAAAGAAGTATGCAAACAGTGCAAGAATTGAGCTTGTTGAGGGTGGATATGCGTCTTTTGACTTGTTTGAACATGAACTAGTGCCCAAGCACTGGATTGCAAGTGATGACGAAGTAGAAATGATTCTGAATCATTACAAGATCGAAAAGAAACAACTACCTCGGATTACATCAATTGATCCTGCAGTCAAAGTATTAGGTGCAGTACCTGGTCACGTTGTCAGAATTGAGCGTGAGAGTCTGACTTCAGGCTCTTCATATTACTACAGATTCGTGACCTAAGACAGACAATCTTGGTCTTCTTTTGCTCCATTCGGCAATGTTTATATCAAACACACTCGGACGACATTCTGAATAGGTGTTATTTATATTGGCTGAAATTGAGATTCCACGTATTGTAGAGAAGACCCGAGCTCTTCTCGCTCTCAGGGGCTTTAGCACATATGAGCTGCTAGAATATGAAGATCGTTTTGTTATGCATCCAGAAGGTACGTTAGCCGATGTATCTGTCAAGTATGTCATATGGATTCTCAAAGAAGAGCGAGTTGTGGGTGTAGCTATAGTACGGGATTTATTCAAAGAGATGGAAGAAACTGAATCACAGCGAGGTATGCTTGTCGGAGGAAATAGATTCACTCCAGCCGCAAAGAAATATTCAAAGGCATCCAGGATTGAACTGGTTGAAGGTCATTATGCTTCTTTTGACCTGTTTGATCATAACCTCGTACCTACCCATATAATAACTGAGCAATCTGAGGTTGATCTTGTTCTTGACCACTATAAAATAGATAAGACTCAGTTACCTCGTATTTACACAAGTGATGCAGCTGCTAAGGTATTGGGCGCACGAGTCGGGCAAATCATTCGAATTGAGAGAGATAGTGAAACTGCTGGAAAGACATTCTACTATCGCTTAGTTATCGATTCCTAACTTCTCCAATTACACTAGAAGACCCATTTGCATCGCTACAAGAAACATCACTACGCAAGAGATCAAAGGCAATGTGATGTTGTCTGTCCCTTTTGGACTAACGAGCTCAATTAGTGTGGCAGTTATTGCACCAATGAACGCCAGTAGAATCAAGTTTACATAGCCGGCACCTGGAGTGAAAATTGGTGTTGCTAAACTGAAAATGCCAAACCACCAGAATGCAATAAGTGCACCAAGAAATCCAAACACAAAGAGGGCAAGACTTCCTTGAAGACTTCTCTTCGAGCCGAAAATCACCCTGGTGTGATTAGCGCCATACTTCATTCCAATAGGTGCACTCATACCATCACCAAACATCATGATTTGAATTGCACCACCAGCTACGAAGAAGATACCTGCATTTCCCGTAAATGTGAAGATTACAGTCAAGATTGTTATTGATACCGCGTACCAAAATGGGCCCCGGACACTTCCGTGCTCAAGGTCCTCTGGTCTAGCCATTGCCGCAAAGAATCTTCCGAAGCGCTCTGTATTGGCCATACCCAACATAATGACAAACAAGAGAGCTACAATTGATGCAATCCATGGATTGGGGAAAAAGGGAAGAGTCCAGATAGCTGCTCCTGCGAAGAGATGAACTATCTTTCTTGAAATATCTGGGCTGAGATTCATCTTTCTTCTACCCACATCTGCAATTGTAAGGATGATTACTGCATAGATTACTGCGATAAAGAAGACGATGATATCTCCAAAGACAATATTGAATTCAAATTGCATGATAGTCACACTCTATCATTTTGGCTGAATAAACCTAGGAATATATCTATCGGCTGAGTTGAGATTACGTTTCGACGATATTAGATGATAATCCTGATTCTTCTTCAAGACTTTGTATAGCTTTCCTCACTCGCTCGGAAATGTCCTTCTGATTTTCGCCTCTTGCTGAAACCCATACTTTCAGTGTTTTTGTTGTACCATAGGTCTTGGGCATTGATTTTACATACACACCTGGATGTTTCTTCATTACTACATCAATAGCTGGGGCGAAAGTGGACTCATCGTGCATTCCAAACTCTACTACCTGTTCATAGAATTTCTGAGTAACTCGTTTACTGACCCATGGGATGATTGAATCTTTGAAGATGAATTTCAGTTCACTTGGAACTCCCGGTAAAGAGAAGATTGTTGAATTGCCTGCTTCAAGCCTGACTCCAGGAGCTCCTCCGACTCTATTATCCAGAGGAACTGCACCTTTTGGAATTCTCGCCATCTTAATCCTTGATTCAGTCATGTCCGGAGATTGGACAATTCCTCTCTCATACAGAGTCTTGTATTGTCTTTCAACAATAGCCAAAGCTTCTGCATTTTGAGAAACTTCTAGTCCAAGTGCAATTGCAATGGCTTTCAACGTCATGTCATCATGAGTGGGTCCTAGACCACCTGAAGTGATGATAACATCACATGCTTCCATTGCAAATTCTAGTGCCTTTCCTATTTCATCAATCTCATCCCTGACTGACACAAGTCTTTTGATTTGCAGCCCCAAGGCAACAAGTCGGATCTCCATCCAATTGGAATTTGTATCAAGAACAAGCCCATCTAAGACCTCATTACCTATTGCAAGTATTCCCACTGTTTTGATTTTCTTACTCATTGAATTTACACCTTGTTCAAGGATTTCTAGGAATCAATTCTGAATCTAGCATATCTACTAGTTGATATAGATTTTTTAGTCGTTCTGCTGCAATTTCTTTGCCCTTCTCAGTTACTACACTACCAGCAATATCCTCAGCTAATGGGAGGAAATTTCTGAGTTTCTTTGCAATTTCGTGTAGGTTTTGACCTGGAGTAATTCTAATACCATTCAGGACATATTGAAGTAGACCAATAATTCCTAATTTGAGAATCTTATCTGCTTCCCAGAGTACTTGTGCTTCTATAGGTTCAAGCGGTTTGTTAAGATTGAGACCTACATGTTTCCTGACTGCATCACTAACTCTGGAAATGGTATCTGCCTCGTATCCCTTTTCTGCTAACCAATGCTCCGCTAATTCAGCACTAGCTTCACCGTGATCTTGGATTGCAATACCCTCCAAACCTGGTTTCGCTAAATCATGAAACCATGAGGCAAGAGTCACTATTTCCATATTTGCAGAGGTTGTAGGACCAATTTGCTTTGCGAGTGCTACTACTTCTTCTACATGGTCCAATCTGTAATTGTATAGTGGAACTCTCTGTTTGTTTGAGGCTTTCTTCCACTCTTCAAGTGCAGCTTTCTTTGTGGTAGCCTCAACAATATTTCGAATCTGATTTTCAATATCAGTATCCATAGCAGGTCATGTTTCTTCATATGAAAACCCGTTAAAACTTGTTCAATCAGGATTTATTTTCGTATAGAGTCGCAATGTATTCTCTAAAACAATCTCCCGTAATTCTTCTTCATCACGTCTGAGAATTCCGGCAACTTCCTGAAGTGCAATAGACAGATTGGCAGGAACATTTCTGGTTGTCTTTTCTGGACCAAGAACTGGACTATCCGTTTCTAAAAGTAATCGTTCGATATTAATTGCTTTTACTAATTTTCTCTTCTGGGGAGACCTGACTACTGATGGTGGAATTGAGAAATAGAATCCAAGGTCTCGTGATGCAGTTCTTGCTAGACTTGATTTTCCGTCAAAGGCATGCATATGCACATCTCTTGCATCACTGGATTTGAGTACATCTAGAGCCTTTCCTCCTGCAGATCGTGAATGAACCTGTATTGGAAGTTTAAATTCTTTAGCAAGTGCAATCAAGCTTCTAAAACAAGACTCTTGGAGTTCTCGCTCATGATGATCTCTAATCAAGTAATGATCGAGACCTGTTTCACCAATCGATACCAATCTTTCTTTGTTAGATCTAATCCATTCAACTGCAAGTTCACATTCACTGAATTGCGTTGGATCAAGACCCACTGAAGCAAACACATTGGAATGAGCTTCGGCGATCTCGCAGCCTTTATTCCAGAATTGCTTATCTATTGCTGACGTGATGATGCTTATTCCTAAGTTTCGTGCATCCTTAATCACAGACTCCCGATCCGGATCAAAAGCTTCATTTTCAAGATGACAGTGAGTATCAACCATTCCAGAGTTTTTAACCAATGTAAGCGCAACCTTTGTCATCAAATAGTCTATTCAAGTCTTGATGTCAAACCAATCTGGATAATTGGGGATTCCTTTCTCATCGAATTTATAGTCCCAATATACCATCCCCTTTTCTCCAGCTGATTTGATGAATTCAGCATCTTCGAATATCCGCTCGATTGCTTCATTCCTATCAGTCTTCACGTACTTACCGACCAAAGTAGTTACATCATATTTCTTTGCTTCATTCATTAGATATGTGAGAAACGTCTGCTCAACGGTCTTGCCCATTGCTCTACAGGAGAATGTTAGGACCTCCATTGTCCATTTGTCATCCTTTTGATGGATCAGCGAAACCCCAATTAAACCATACTCTCCATATTTGTCATCAAGATTAACAATGTAGATTTTGTAGTCATCAGAGCGATAGAATTCAAGTATCTCTTCCTTAGTATACCTTACCGCAGTCGCATTCAATTGATTGGTCCTAAGAATAAGCTCAGTCACTCGACCAAGATTCTCTGGTTTGGTTTCTCGCATCCAGAGTTGCATCTCACACGCTTTTAGAAAAGACTCTTTGTCAAAGAACTGTTTTTCGACACTTTCCCTCTGGGATTGTTGAGCGTACATTAATGACCTTTTCGAACTTTCTTCTGTTAACTTTCCAACAGGTTCGAATTCCAATCGATTCAGAGCATGAAGAATTTCCGTGTCAGGTAACACTAGTACTTGAGGAAGGAATGTTGAAATCTGATCTCGTTCATAGGGATTATCGTCGAAGAATGCCAGTGAGTCGATACCAATATTGAGTTCCTGAGCAATCTCTTGAAGGTTCTGGGTTTTGTCATTCCAATTTACTTTCTTGATTACAAACAATTTGGAGCTTTCTCCAAGTATTTCATCAATCATTGGTACCAATGTGCTATCGTTCTTGCTTGAGATGGCTAAGATGATTCCACGTTTTGTGAGCAACTCTAAAGATTTCAGTCGATTATGATGAAGGTTAATTCCTGCAACTCCATCATCCCGAAGGATACCATCCCACAGAGTGTTATCTAAATCAATAACAGCGCACTTAATCCGTCTACCATGACCAGTGATTACCTTAAGATGTCCAATGAGATCTTTTGCAACAGTGACTGCACCATCTTGAGTTAGGTGCTCGTAGATGCCATCCGCATCACTCTCGCGTATCTGATTCCCAACTCCAGCAGATAGAAACGCTTCATCGATGGATAAGAAGTAGATGTCTTCTTCCTGTTTGCTCATCTCCAAGTATAACAAGTCTAAGCGCTTGAGAAACTCCCGGAGACTATAGGCGTTACTGAGATGTTTGTAGTCAAATCTTCCGTGTGCTGGTCTGATAGCAAGGGGATAATTCATGATTACAAACGCTGCAGAGAGTTTTTCACGAGCGAGTTTGATGCCATTGAGAATCCTATTCTTTGCTTGACCAAGTTGCTCCTGTTGTTTTGCGAAATCTGTTGCACCATGTTGAATATCGAAAATATAATTTCGGATATCTTGAACATCACTCACAATTATGATACTGGGTTTGAAAGAATAGATGCCTCCTTTTTCATCGCTAAATGCTAGAAAGGGATTCGATGGTTCGCTATGATCAAACGTATGATAACATTGGGCTCCATTTGCTTCGAGGTATTCTTTCATGAATGAGAGTTCACAGCCACCCACAAAACCGATTTTCAATGTTGAGAGGAATTCTTGAACTTTTTTAGAATCCTTTGTTGAGGTGGGTGGTTTGGCAGCTCTACGACTTTCTTCAGTCAATCTTCTAATGATTAGAATTCGATATTTCTTATCCTGAATTAGTTTTTTTATGATGTCTAATATTCTTCTGGTTTGCACATCAATCACCATAATCGTTCTATTTAGAACCACCAATCTGGATGAATTAGCACCTGTACGATTTGGCCAGGCTGAGCTTCTTCTATCTTCTTTAGAATATGTCTGCCTTGTGAATCGATTAAACTCTTTCCACCAGCATCGCTAATGTACATATCCCGTTCCAAATCGTAAACTGAATAGATCTGAAGTGTTTCATGGTCTATGTCAGCCCAGATGTTTCGATTTCTATATTTTCTTCCACCGTGAGCACATACAAAATGTACTGGTGCAACTTCGCGCAATCTAGCTAGGTCTTCTTGAAAGAGTGCTAGAGCTTTCTCATTATTACCTTTAGTATAGGTGACCATATCATAATGCAATCCAATTCCAAATCCATCACTATGGAGTTTCTTGATTATCGGTATTGCTTCTTCGAAGCTGTAACGTTCTGCGTGCATTCGAAAGAAATAGGTTGAAACTATTCCCATCTCTTTCTCAATTTCCACCATTTTCAAAACTCGAGGTAAAGAGATATCCACATCATGCCGAATGAATACTGTCACAACACTCTGATTGTCTTTCATCTTATAATCGGAGAAAAATCTGATCACATACTTTTCGTTGTTGATGACCTTCAAGAATTCTCGGTACACCATCCATCTGTATTGCTTACCCCATTTGATGAAACGATAAGCCAATACGATGCTAGGAATCAAGGATAAAATAAAAATACATATTGAATAGAATGGTGTTAACCAAAGCAAACTCGCAGTTGAAATGAGAATTGCTGGTGCAATTGACAATACTGGATATACGGGAAGTAAATCAAAGAAAAGAGTGGTAAACCGGAGTTGGTTTCTTAGTGAAAAACCTAGAAATACCCAAGCAAGAACTGCAATACTTGCTAATGATAATACTATAATCCACATGATAATACACACTGGTCTTACATTTGTGGTTTCTATAAGTATTTGCAATTCAACCAGTGAAATTAGAATGGCATTCAAAGGTTTTTCTGATATTGAATCTCTCTTGATTGTGATTCGCCGATTTTTTTGAAGCCCAGAGACTCGAAAAGACGACGTGACCTCTCGTTGTCTTCTAGTACTCGTGCTCTAGCCATTTCATATCCTCTCGACTTTATCCACTCCAAGGTTAGTCGTACTGATTCTCTTCCAATTGATTTCCCCCAGTGATTTGTTGCTCCTACATAAAGACCAATCTCTGGAGAATCAGTCATTAAGTCTGTACAATTCACACTCCCAACAGGAATGGATTCTTCATTTTCATGAAGAAGAATAATCCAATCAACCCTGTTACTTCTTGCTTTCCACCACTTCAAATGATTCTCCCAACTCAATGGCTGATTCTGTTCATAGAAGTAACGATAAACTGCAGGATCAGAACGCCATTCCAATATTCTTTTGATATCATCATCAGTTGCTTGTCGCAACGAAATCGACGAAGTCCTATCTGGTTCACTCCAATGTGTAATTGCTTCAATGACTTCTTCCATACCTTTCGCAATTTGCATGGATTTGATGATATCGTGATTAGGGTTGAGATAGTAGCCTGATAAAGTAAGACCAAAAATATCCGGATTGGAACTTACATTTTCGAATAGACCACTGTAAATCTGTATCTGTAATTTATTTTGGTACATAACGATAACATGATTTTTCAAACTCAATGATTCAAACATTGTAAGACCTGGAGATGTAAGAACAAGGTCTGCTTTGTGAATCTGACTATACAAGTTGGTCAGATTTCTATGAATCGTAATTATTGCTTTTTCTTCTTTAGTAATGATTATCTCTAATTCATCTTCATATTCAAAATGTGGACCTAAAATAATGTCAATCTCGACCAAATCATCTCTCTGAGAGATATCCTGCAAAATCCTGTCTAAAGCATAAGATGTCCTATTTGATGGATCGCTTCCACCAAAAGCCAATAGAATATTCGTGATTTGATTTGGGTTAGGAAGCTCATGTGTGTTTGATTCCCTGAATAGATTATTGAGGATTAGGTATCTTGGACCCAGCATAAACATAGTCTGATTTCTTGGATCGAAAAATTTCCTGTTTTTAAAATCCTGCATGATTAGGGCATTAATTACAGTATCTGCGAGGGCGTTGGCTTCTGTTTTATTGTCGAAAAGACTAATCCTTGCATTTGATATTTGTTTTAGTTCGTACAATACCGATTGGTCAATATCAAGGCAATCAAAAACAATGCTTTCTGGATTGAAAGCAGATAGCTTCTGAATGAGATTCTCTTGGGATTTGAAAACTACTACTTCAAATCCTTCGGTTGTGATTTTGTTGATTGTAACTTCTCCGCTACTTGTGAAGAATTTGATATCTAAACCTTTTCCAAGATTTTTTGCAAGTGTTATGGAGCGAAAAACATGCCCCATCCCGAATTCCTTTCCTCCTTCGGTAACGAAAGCAACCCTCATCTTGAACCTCCACTAATCTTCTATTCAAACATATCCCACTCAAGAGGTGTCCCTTTCTTGAGATCTCTTTTAGATTTCTTACCCATAACCTCTTGCTGATGTCTTGGATGAAGACCAAAACCCGGTCGGATAGATTTCACGTTTTCTGATGTTAATAGTTCCCCCATTTTGATATCTTTCGCTATAAACAAGGAACGAGAGAATTCCCTGCTTTTCATCATTTTCTCAGTCAGTGTATAATCCACTTCTCCCAATGCTTCCTCCACTTCTCGAATAGCTTTGACCATATTGGAAAACTCATGAGGCTCCAATGAAAAGGTTGCATCCGGACCACCTAGCTCTCTGCTTGTGATTATGTGTTTCTCAATCAAACAAGCTCCTAGAGCTACTGCTGCAATAGGTACCGAGATTCCCAATGTATGATCTGACAGCCCTACTAATACGTCAAATTTGGAAGCAAGGTCTGGCATGGTATTCAGATTGACTTCTTTCAAAGCAGTTGGATATGCTGATGTACATTTCAGTAAAATGATATCATCATTACCCATCTTCTTGCAGGCTTGAATTGCTTCCTCTATATCGTTGATTTCTGCAACTCCAGTAGATATAACTACAGGTTTCTTCTTCGAGGCTATATATTCTATTAGTGGGATATCTGTTATCTCGAAAGATGCAATCTTATACGCTGGAACATTCAGCTCTTCAAGGAAATCTACCGCAGTGTGATCGAAGGGTGACGAAAAACAAACAAGACCTGATTTTTCAGCATATTCCATCAGCTTAGGTTGCCACTCCCAAGGAGTATACGCCTCCTCATAAAGCTGGTAGAGTGTCTTCCCGTCCCATATTGTTCCTTGTTTTATTCTAAAATATTCGTTATCAGAATCCAAGGTGATAGTATCTGGAGTGTAGGTCTGGAGCTTAACAGCATCTGCTCCAGCATCTCGAGCTGCGTCAATGGTTTCAATCGCAAGATCAAAATTATGAAGATGATTTGCAGAAAGTTCTGCTACAATAAAAACCGCTTTTTTTTCTCCAATAGTTTTTGAACCGATTTTCACTGTTTTCATCTAATTCACTAGTTATATCTTTGTTAATGAGTTATTTATAGATTCTGAACATCATCCAGATAATTCCATTAGCATCTTTAAAAGGGCGTAGTAATAGCATCCTCCTATAAGTTCCGAGTGAGATACTTTGACCAACGAACGAATAATCGCTGTTGTACAAGCAAGAATGGGGTCTACTAGACTCCCTGGTAAAACCCTTGAGCAAATTGGTAATTGGTCGCTTATTGAACTCGTTTTGCGACGGGTCCGCATGGCTTCTAGTATTCATGAGGTTGTTCTTGCGACCTCCGTAAGCAAGAGTGATGATATTCTATATGACCATGTTCGAGAGTTAGGATTTCACACCAGTCGAGGTTCTGAAGATGATGTCTTGTCTAGATTTTACGAAGCTGCAAAATCATTCGATCCCACAATAGTTGTACGAATCACCGGTGACTGCCCATTGATATCACCGAAATTGATAGATATTGCAGTAGAACAATTCTTGGTGTCCAGAGTTGATTATCTTTCTCTTTCTATTGGACGTGAAAAGGATAAAGCGTTTCCCCGCGGATTTGATGTAGAAGTAGCCAGATTCGAGTCTATTGCTAAAGCTGCTCAAAATGCATCTGAACAATATGAGCGAGAACATGTGATGCCCTATCTTTATACTCATAGTGACTTGTTTACTGCAAAATATATTGATCCCGATCCTGAATTTTCAAGACCAAATTATCGTCTATGTGTGGATACAAAAGAAGATTTGGATTTGATTAGGATGATTCATGATTTCTTTGGAACTAGATTTATCGAGATTGATGTGGTTGAAATTATAGAGTTCTTAGATAATAACTCAGATGTTGCTAATACTAATCTTTCAATTAAGCAACGCTACTTCAAGGGTAGTAATAAGAATGGAACATAAAAAGGTTCAAATCACGCCGCTGATTTTCAGATTCACGCATCTAGGTGATTATATTTGGGAGTAGATTATTCTTGAATAAAATTGAAGAAAAGATATGGGATACTATCCAGGATAAGGTTGTTCTAATTACCGGCGGAACTGGATTCCTTGGAAAAACACTTGCATCAAGATTCTTAGAATATGAACCAAAAGCCTTACGAATATTCAGTAGGGATGAAGTAAAGCACTTTAGATTTAATAATATCTTCAAGGATAACAAGCTGATTCGAAATCTGATAGGTGACGTAAGAGATTTTGAGAGAATATCTAGAGCTCTTGAGGGTGTTGATGTTGTAATTCACGCTGCAGCTCTAAAACGAATCGATATGATTGAGTACAATGTTGCAGAATCAATTAAGACCAATATTTTGGGCTCTTTGAATGTAGCAAATGCTGCGTTAAAAAACGAAGTTTCAAGGGCATTGTTCATTTCCACAGATAAAGCATGTTCACCCCTCAACTCCTATGGAGCATGCAAATTGCTAGGAGAACGTATTTTCACAGAGATAAATTACAGCAAAGGTGACTCTGATGTTGTCTTGAGTTCTGTACGTTATGGTAATGTATTAGCTAGTACAGGATCGATTATTCCCTTCTTCAAACAAATAATCGAAAGTGGTGAACCGATTCCTCTAACTCATCCAGAGATGACTCGATTCATTATCTCAGCCAATCAAGCTGTCGATTTGGTTTTGAAAGCGCTTGCGTATAGTATAGGAGGGGAGGTTGTAGTTCCGTTCATACCATCGGCAAAGACAATTGACATAATCGAGGTGTTAAAATCTGAGATGGGTGCTGAGAATGAAATTATTGATATTGGTATCAGACCCGGTGAAAAGATTCACGAGTCTTTGATTAATGAATTTGAAATTCCATTGACCTACAGATTTGAAGATATCTTTGCTATTACCTCTTTAATCGAAAAATATCTGGATGTCAAGCAACCTGTCTATAAATTGGAAGGACAGAAACTTGACAATAGTATAATGAGCGAATACACTTCGAAAGATCATTTGGTCACACAGGAAAAATTAGCTGAACTCCTTAGGCAATTTAATCTAATCTAGGTGAGAACATGAAAATCCCTTATGGAAAGCAATGGATATCTGACGAGGATATCTCCAAAGTGGTTGAGGTCTTAAAATCGGATTTTCTTACAACTGGTCCTCACGTGAAACAATTCGAAGATGCCTTTGCACAATATGTAGGAGCAAAGTACGCTATTGCTGTTGCAAATGGTACAGCTGCATTACATCTCGCAGCGAAGGCAGCAGGTGTTAAAATCGGTTCAGAAGTGATTACTACACCAATGTCATTTACTGCAACGGCAAACTGTGTTCTCTATAATGAGGGAACCCCAGTTTTCGCGGATATTACTGAAAGAGGTCTAATCAATCCTCATGAAATTGAAAGAAAAATCACGAATGATTCACTTGGGATTATTCCTGTTCACTATACAGGATTACCATGTGAAATGGAACAGATATCCAAGATTGCAAAAGAGCGAGAGATGTTCATTATTGAAGATGCGTGTCATGCAATTGGAGCAAGGTATAGAAATTCTTCCGTAGGTGATTGCAAATACTCTGATCTCACTGCATTTAGTTTTCATCCGGTAAAACACATCACTACTGGTGAAGGTGGGATGGTCACCACCAATGATGATGATCTAAATAATCTAATACGGACCCTCAGAACTCATGGAATAACTAAGAATTCATCAGATTTTAAAACTGGTGAGCGTGACCCTTGGTTTCAAGAAATGAATTACTTAGGATTCAATTATCGGCTTACAGACATCCAAGCTGCACTCGGATACAATCAATTAAAGAATATAGACAAATTCATTACGAGGCGTAGGGAAATAGCAAATGTGTATTCTGAATTCTTTGAGAGTCATTCAAACCAAGTAGAGGTTATTCACGAGAATGACTATGAATTCCAATCCTACCATCTATATGTGATAAAACTGGAAGGTGCGAAACAAAGAAGGAAAATGTTTGATAGTTTAGCAATGAAGGAGATATTCTGTCAGGTACATTATATTCCAATCTACTGGCATCCCTATTACAGAGAAATTGGATATAAGCATGAATATCTTCCAAATACTGAGAAATTCTATGATAGGATTCTTTCGATACCAATGTATCCTTCAATATCGGACGATGAACTCGATTATGTTCTGCAGTCTATCAGTAATGTACTTACTGATCTATAATAAATTCTTAATCTTAGCATCAATATGGGGGATTTCTTAGAACCCATCTACCTTCTTTTTGCTCGAATATATCTTTGTTCCAAAGTTTGTCTGTTATCTCCCAGAATTCCTTCTGAGTATATCCGAGGAAAGAAATGAAATCAATCAAAGATTTTTGATCAAGTTTATGATCTCTCTCCTTGATGAGTGTCATTGCTTCATCAAGAGTTAATTGTCCTTCTCTAACTCTACGGCTTGCGATATCTGATGTCCTCTGAAATCCAAATTTGGGATATTTTAGCCAGAGATGCACTAAATATGCAATGGAATCCATCTGTTCAAAATTTTCGATACAACCTTCACGATCCCATTCATGTGCAAGGGTTCTGAAACCATATCTCTGCGCAACTTCGAGGTTCCTCAGACTACTCCAAGGATAGAAGTAACTTGTGTATATCACTAGAGGTAGAGGTTTTATTTTGTCTAGTTGTATTGAACTTACCTCCTCACTTGAAAGACCGTGATCGATCCACCATTGTCGTTCCTTTTCCAAAGTATCTGACATTGCTTGTACAATTGGAGTTGCATCATAGAAGTTGGTATCAGTAGTTCCATATTCGAATGACGAATTTTCGCCATAGATTACAAATGGGATCTCAAACTTTTGAGCAAGCAAAGTAGGTATAGTATAGATAGCATACTCAACAAACTTCAGTGCTTCTCCAGTCATTTCAAAGGCTATTCTTGTTGCTCGTCTAAAGAGATCATGATTGATAGTGTACTGGTAATGATTAAGTTTGAATGTTTCTATCATGATTCTCAGATTATGTGCACCAGCTTGAGTGTGTGTGAAGCTGTCCGTTACAGTTACCAATAGAGGGTGCATATCCATTTCTGTTACCATGATATGAGCCAAAAACTGCGAATCTTTTCCACCACTAACTGGGATAATACAATCATAGGATTCATCATTCTTTCGGTATTTATCGCATAGTTTCCTCAGCTCTTTCTTTCTCTCGTCCCAGTTAACTGATTTTCTGGAGTCATAGTTATGACATGCCTGACACACTCCCTTATCATCAAAAATGGAACCAGGTCTCGTATTTGGCATGCCACATTTTATACAGTGCTTCATTTCTCTATACTCAAATGGCAATCCACTGAACACGAGATATAAATATTGTTGAAATTAAAACATAGTCAGAGTTAAATGAACAATTAGTGGTGGGTCTAGTAGAACACAATACAATGATAGATTTCAATCTATATGGTCTTGTCTGAACAAATATCGGGAATTTTGCAAAATGGATAGAACTGAACAAGAAGAATTCTGGCAGGGTTCATTTGGTGATGAATACACATTGAGGAATACTGGAGATTGGGATGCGTTCTACAAAAAACAGTGGGGAATAACTCGAACAGCTCTGAATGAGCAGTTTCTCTCAGATGTGGACAAGAACGCGATGATACTTGAAGTCGGTTGTAACAGAGCTAACCAGCTACAGATTCTTCATACCCAGGCATTCAGCAATCTATGGGGCATAGATGTAAACCAAAACGCTCTCAAAATTGCAAAGGAAAATAAAAATTTCAATATTGTTGAAGGTTCCGCGATGGACAATCCTTTCAAGGATAATCTATTTGATTTAGTCTTCACTAGTGGTGTATTGATACACATATCTCCCGATGATATAGAGAAAGTAATGCATGACATGTACAGAGTTTCCAAGAGATACATCTGGTGCTTCGAATACTTTTCTGAAGAATGTACAGCAATCGAGTATCGAGGACATAAGGATAGATTGTGGAAGAATAATTTTATGAAAATATTCCAAGAATTGTATCCCGATCTTGAGGTCATTAAGCAACGGGTTATCAAATACTTGGAAAACGACAACGTGGATATGATGTTCTTGTTGGGAAAACCAGTGAGATAGGTATTTCACTAAGCCCTAAAGTATATTCATAGAGAAATCTCAATATCAGAATAGTTACTCTTGGAGAAAGAATCAATGATCAATTTGAAAGAATACACCTTGGAATTCCTTCAGTTCGAGGAAGAACTTGGGTTATTCAAGAAGAGAATTGACGGGATTCGTTTTTGGGAACTTGCACGAACTGAGATATTCCTGAAACTGTTTGAACACGTAGCCGACTCTGTTACTTTGGTGGATTCGCGATTTAATGTACTCTCAAAATTATTATTCTATTTTCGATCTCTCTTCAATTTGAGAAAGAATCCTTTTTTTTCTAAACAGAAAGACATCCTATTTAGTGGTGGACAAAGAAGAGTACTTGACGAAGATGGAAAATGGTGGGACATCCACATTGATCCTATTATTGAACCTTTAGGGCGTTCCTTTATGTCTTTGGAGTACCCCGCAAAGCTTAAGCACTATAAACCTACAAAGACATCAACTCTTCATCATTTTGACATCCTGATTACTCTCGGTTTTCTACGACGAATGTTTGGTCTAACTAAAGTTAAAATAACTAATGATGACAGTCAACTATTGTTACAGATTAAAGAAGAGATACGAAGACGCTTTGGCATAGATTTTAATGTTAAACGAATTGTCATTGAGAGATTACAAGAACGCCAATCATTACTCCCTTTATGCATCCAATTATTAAAGCACATAAAGCCCAAAATCGTTGTCATTATTACACACTATGCTAGAAAGAGTTTGGTGGAAGCCTGTAAGATTTTGAAAATTCCAGTTGTTGAATTACAGCATGGAGTCATAAGTTCATATCATCCTGGATACTCATTTCCTAAATCCGCGTTCAATAGCGTCATCTATCCTGACTACCTTCTAGTTTTTGGTAACTACTGGAAGAACTTTGCAAAGTTTCCAATTGCTAGTGAAAACGTCATCCCTGTTGGATATCCATATTTGGAACGGAAATTACATCAATACCATAAAGTGAAGAGGAAGAAGCAAATCGTTTTCATATCGCAAGGAGCCCTTGGTATATCCATTTCCAAAATTGCTCTTGAGCTAAGTAAGATTCCTGATTTTGAATACGACATTATCTATAAACTGCATCCATATGAGATTGATGATTGGGAACTAAGATATCCGTGGCTTGTTGAAGCTAATGTTCAAGTCATTGATAGTCGAAACACCGCCCTCTACAAATACCTGGGAGAATCAATAGCTCAGGTGGGATTGGGTTCTACAGCTATCTATGAAGGGCTTGCTTTCGGTCTAAAGACCTTTTTAGTTGATGCGCCAGGAATAGAGTACTTCGAACCTCTCTTCAATACTGATTTTGTATACAAAGTATCTTCTTCAAACGAAATTGTTGAGCTTCTAAAGAAAGTAGATGTACATGATCTAGTTAATAGTCGTGATATCTTTTCATCAAATGCAATTGCGAACACCGTTAATTTTCTAGAACACTTGCTTGAATGAAATCAGCTCATATATCTTGGACATCTGAAAAAGGATGTTTGGAAACAAACTCCTTCCTCATTTCAATAGCTTCATCGATATCTTCAGTTCTTTCCGGACGAAGGGCCTGTAGTTTCGAGTAATATTCACGCGTTTCTCTGATCTTTATCGTATTCACACCAGTTTGCTCTGCTAATTTCTCTATACTGTCAAGAAGAGCTGAATATAGTGGAAACCAGAAAATGTGGTCTTTCGGACTGGGAACATACATGTATGGATTCCTTTCCTGTGAAACCTCCTGAGCCGGAGCCCACATCACAAGCACTTTATCATAGATGTAACCAAGAATCAAGAACACTGCTAGGATTGTTGCTGCGAATGCAAAAGGTCCTAGTAATCCCATATCTACAAAGAATGGAATATACCCGACGTATAAACCTGCCAGAATAAGAGTCCCGGTAAATACGGTCCAAATTCCCCTTATTTGAATAATTCTCCATTGCTGTCGCATAGTCCATTTTCTAATTCTCATTATTATCCACCTTGCTTATTGTGAAAACTTCTCCAAATTCCTTCCTTAACATCCTGGCTTTTTCCATATCATTATCTCGTGATGCTTTCAGATCAAAATATGTATCCATGTATGCCAGAATGTTCTCTACTTCGATCGTGTCAATCTCCAACTTTTCCATAATCATCTTCATTATTTCAAGAATGGTGTAGTATGCAGGAATGTCCATTGCAACTGTCCTTGGATATGGAACATAAGTGTAGGGTGTTCTCTCAACCTTTACAATCATATCTGGTGACCATATTCGAAGTTTCTTATCGTAGTACCAACCTGCTAATGTGACGAAGAATAACATTGGGATTGATAGTAGAAAGAATCCAAGTATCAAGTACGAAATGGGAACAACATTGTCCACCATAACATCTGGGAATATCCACACAACATATACAGCTGCAAATATTAGTGCATCTTGAAGCATACCTGTCAGTTGTTGAATCCAATCTAGCCGCAGTTTGACAACTTCAAATCCCAATTTGGATTTGGCAGTAACACTGACTCTCTTCTTCTGATTTGTTTCTCTGAAGAAAGGATATTTCTCAAAGAAGGAAATACTGTCCGCCTTAGACTCAATGATATCCGCCTTTTCTGCAGCCCTATTGAAGTATCTGTGAGTATGCATATTTACAGTATCAAGAATTTCAGTTGAAATTCCCCTCTCCTGTAGCAATTTTCGGAATGTAGACGTTAAAGCAAATACAATGGGGTAATCTATTGTATATGTCTTGTAGTTGGGAATATAGTTGTAGGGGTCTCGTTCAACGAGTGTCTGCATTTTTGGACTCCACATCTTTCCTTTTACATCATAAAGCCAGCCAATACCTAAGAAGACTAACATTAACACACTTCCCAGAAGAAGTGCTCCAATAAGACCTAGTTCTGCAATACCGGGTGTTTGTTGTGCGTATACTTTTCCAAGTGAGAACATTGCAAGTGCTAATCCCATCCATGCTCTAACTGCAGTAATTCGCCAGTACTGCTTCATTATCCACTTAGTCTTTATCATCGAACAGGACCTTCATTTTGTATTGTTTGTGTGCAATCTTACCTGTATTTAATCTCGACTGAAACTGAAAAGATGTACTACGAACATATGCAAAGAAACTGCAGAGGTGTTGGATTTTAATTCTATGCAATTCTAAGCGATTCACAAAACCAAAAGGAATATGACCCTCCCGAGAATATCAAATTGTTAAGCATGACTTCTGGAAAGGTCTTAGTCACGGATGGTTCATCAAAACACACTCTTGCAGCCGTGAGGTCATTAGGTAAAAAGGGATTGAATGTAACAGTTCTTGATAAGTCTCTTTTAGCTGAATCATTCTATAGCAAGTACTGTCATAATCGTCAGCTCATTTCTCGAGAGCCCAGTAGATCTGAACAGTTTGTACTTGAGTTAAGAACGATCCTTGCCAAAGATAATTACGATGTCTTACTTCCAATTAGTTGGTTTTCTAATTACAGTATCACAAAGTACCGTCATCACCTTGATGGATTAGTGAAACTGGCTTTACCAACATTTGAATCCATGGAGATTGCTGCTAACAAAGACCTGACAATGGAATTTGCGAAACGTGTTGGACTGACTGTTCCAGAAACAATAAGATTGGAACACAAACAAGACCTCGATGATATTGGCAAAAGACTAGGATATCCCTTAGTTGTCAAAGGGTCCATAGAGGCCGGGACTGTAAGATTTCCCCGAAATTCAGCAGAGTTGAAGGATGCTTTTCAATCTCTAAAGAATGATAGACCCATAGCCCAGCAGTACATTCAAGGTAGTGGCTGCGGTTTCTTTGCGGCTTACAATCAAGGCACCTGTATAGCACACTTCATGCATAAGCGAGTGAGAGAGTACCCTCTCAGCGGCGGTCCAAGTACAGCAGCTCGTGCTTTCTATTCACCTCAATTGGAAAAACAAGGAACTGCTCTTTTGGATTCACTGAAATGGCACGGTATTGCCATGGTCGAATTCAAACAAAGTACACACGATGGAAAGTTCTACCTGATGGAAGTTAATCCGAAATTCTGGGGGTCTCTTGAGCTAGCTATTCATGCAGGTGTAAACTTCCCATTCATTGCCTATAACATTGCAATGGAGAAAGTTCTTCAGTCCCAAAAGAGCTACAGGAGGAATGCTTTGTTTCGATGGCCATTCCCTGGAGAGTTGCTATATTCACTTGAAACCGGTAAAATGCTGACATTCATCAGAGATTTCTTTAAGCACAAATTTGAGGATGATGTGCGACTCTTTGATCCTATCCCAACATTACTTCAGATAGTTTCAACCATCAGAAAAATCAGAAAGAGGAATAGAGTCAAATGAAGAAATACTCGTTCGATTTGCATCTTCACACACACTACTCGTATGATTCATTACTCTCTCCCAAAAATCTTGTACGAACCGCCTATAGAAGGGATTTATCCGCAATAGTTGTGACTGACCATAATACTACAAGAGGTGGATTTGCTTCTGTGAGAGCGGCCAAGATTGATGGTCTTCCGTTATCTGTATTTATTGGAGCTGAAATTAAGACTGAACATGGTGATGTTATAGGATTATTTTTGAATGAAGAGATTCGATCCCGCAGGTACAATGATGTAATTGATGAAATTCGAGATCAGGATGGAATAGTCTACCTACCTCATCCTTTCGCAACTTATACTTCTGTGAAAAAGATGGATCTAAGTAGAATCCATGTTCTGGAAGCGTACAATGGCAGGATGAGTATTCACAAGAACAAGCAAGCCAAGGAGCTAGGTAGAGAGTTAGGAATTCCAGTTCTTGGTGGAAGTGATGCTCACCTACAACATGAAGTTGGTACTGTAATGAATATGACCGATGTTGATATCACACAAGAAGATGCATTTCGGGCAGTCATTCGTAATGGTACTTCTTCTATTCATGTTGTTAAGGACATAAAACAACCACTACTGCCTCGATTTATGATGACTCAATATATGTCTTGGATTAGATCAAAACAGAGCAGACGTGTGCTAGATAGAATTCTTCTTTTATTGTTGCGGCAGACTATACAAGTTTCTACGTAATGCATAAATCCAGTGTGATTGCTTCAATTCGAGGGACTAATATGGTGCTCGCTATACGTATTGACATCGATAATCCCTTTGGATACTCGAGTCGTTTTCGTCGTCAGCTCAACAGACTTTCCATCAATTACAACGCGATACCACGTTTGACTCAATTGGGATATCTGGATGATGCAAAGAATTTGAGTCTATGGCTCTCGAAGCATGGTATTCCTGCAACATGGTTTTTCCGCACAACAACCTATCCCACAAAATCGTTGATTCCATTTTTCATTGGTGGCGGTAACCACATCAATCTACATGCTGAAAGAACAAACTCACAGGAAGATTTCACAAAGGAAGTGAGAAACTGGGAGAAACTATGTGGGACCAAAGTGACTGGATTCTCGAAGCATGGTTCTGGACTTCTTAAACTCTCTCGTATGCATGACCCCGGATATGATCCAACTAGTCTAATACAATATGGGAAAAATCTAGGTTTCAAGTATTTTATTGGTAATGGGATTGATTACAAAGAATCTTTTGTTAAAGAAGATGAATTCATCTTTATCCCTTCTGTGTTTTGGTTGGATCGGATTGAGCAGTATGGGACTTCTGGTGTGTTGGAACAATTGGTTGAAGCCTCTGCTAAACAGCCTATAGTCATATTGCTTCATCCCGTCTGGTGGACACAGCAACCCGAATTGAGAAAGAATCTAAGTTGGCTATCTAAGAATGCTGAGTTCACCACTATTCAGAATATACTCTAGATTGAAGCAGTTAACTTAAGTGTCAAATGTAGAGCGTTCAGCCGTGGTGACTAAAACTGAAGATACTCCATGCAAGTCATCGAGGACTTCCAGATCATAGAATTGAACGAGCTGCCTTCATCGCAAAGAAAAGGGGGCATGAAATCCAATTCTTGGGTCTAAGTCAACAACTGATTCCCGAACTTGATGTATTTTCTCAAACTAAGGGTCTACGAAGTATAAACAATAGAGAGGTTGTTCTTGACAAGTCAATACGTTCTGAATGGGCTAACGCCATCAAGGAACTAGACCCTGATCTTATTCATGCCAATGACATCATCGCTGCAAAGTACAGCTCAGATCTTGGTATTCCCATGGTGTATGATGATCATGAATATTGGAGTGCGCAGCTAATCATTTTCAAGAATTGGCCTTTGTGGAAACGAATAGCTATACGTCCACTGATCAAAGCTATACCAATCTGGGAAGAGGAGCTCCTATCAAAGCATGTGACAATCACTGTGAGTAAAAACATTGCAGAAGAACATCGAAAACGGTGCGAGAATGTATTCCTTCTTAGGAACTTGAATCTTAAAGAAGAAGTACAGAATATTCGAGACAAACCTGATCGAAAGGGCATCGTTTATGTAGGAGCTGATTTCACACGAAGCAAATTTGCACCCCATAGGGATATGAGTGGACTACGAGATTACTTGGAATTTGATGCTCTATCGGGTCTGTCACGTAACGAACTCTACGACCGTTTGACCAACTATCAATTCGGTCTCTTACCATTCAGGAGCTCACCTTACTCAAAGTACATCAATTCTGCAAAGACCTTTGACTATCTCAATTGTGGTCTTCAAGTATTCATGACCCTGGATCTGTATGAAGGTCATGGTAAACTTCCTTACACTATTCCGTTTGATGACTACTCTGAACTTACGCAGCTGATTGCAGAATGTAATATAATCGAGTCCTCGGAGATAATGTCCTATGCTAATCAGAATCTTGTTTGGGAAACACAGGCTGATGATTTGATGAAAGCCTATGAAATTGCCCTAAAATAATGTATGCTACATCTATCGAAATTAAAATATAGTCCTTAGTGAACCAAAAAGGACGATGGCAATATTCAGTACAATTTACCTCCTGATGTTATTATCTACAATGCTGGTATTAATTCTTGGACTTGCTCTAATTGACTTTAAAATGCTAGAACGAAAGAAGTATTTTATTATAATCAGTTTAGGTTTTATCGTTACTAGAATTCTTTCGATATTAGTGCTATACAATATAGCTGGTATCTCAGGGACAAGCGACTTGAATAATGTCTTTGGATTTCAGGCAAACGAAATTCTGCAAGGAAACATTCCGTATATCGATTTTGAAAGCCATTATTCACCCTATTTTCCTTATCTACTTTCGCTTCCATATTTAGTTATCAGCAAACCTGTTTCTATACTATCAATATTCATTTTTTTTGACTTGCTAACATTAGTAGTAGGTGGTATGTACGTCTTTGAAACATGGGATTTGAAGTCTAAATACAAATTCTACTGGATATATTCCTTTGTTCCACTAACATGGCCTTTCATTTCGTTTTGGAATCAAGATGAGGTAATTTCTGCATTCTTTCTCACTCTCTCAATGCTGTTAATTTATAGAAATCAAGAGCATAAGGCAGCGATTTGCATGGGTGTTGGTTTCTTGGTTACAAAGTTTCTGATTTTGGTTTTCTTTATTCCTCTTTTTCTGATGATGAAGAAACCTATTCGTAATGGCCTTCTGACTTCAGGTTTGATATTTCTTGGGTATTTGCCGTTCATAGCTTTAGGCGCGGATGTGCTTTTGCCATTTACAACAGAAGCTGGATATCATTCCGTAGGGTCTAACTTGTGGGTGATACTGGAAGCATTCAGCGTAAGTTTCCCTTGGTATCTACCACATTTAGTGGTAATCATATGCATCTTTAGTATCGTATTGGTATATATTACTTCAAACAGGTTGCATCATTTGAGTCCCGAAGCAACTATAGTTCTATTCTCACTGGTCTACATGATTGCAGGGAAGAAATCGTTTTCATTCTATGTTCCAATCTTTCTTGTCTTTATAATTATCCTTTTCATGCGTCTTTATACTACATTTGGGAATCAAAAGTTAGTAACTCTAATTTTTCTAACGTATATCGTATCTTTCTCTATACTTTATCAGTCAGTTGTGGTCTTAAATCAGATGCAGATCCAAACCTTAGATTGGTATCTAACCTTGGCAATCTATTCTATCGCGATAATTTCACAAATAGTACTTATATGGATTATAGTTAGGTCGCAGTATCGACAGCCTAAATTCTACTACTGGAGAATTGACTCGTGGATTCAGAATCGTCGAGAAAGTTCACATTACAGATACTAATTGAACGCCAATCAGATTTATGACTAATCTATGATATTATCTCAATAATTGATACATTGAATTCTCATATTTTCCGTCATCGTTGATATATTATCAAATTATGATACCATTACATTATTTTTGATAACAATCTCTTCAGATGCAACTATTTCAGCAATTTTCTTTGAAGCTTCACCGTTTCCATACACTGAAGGATTATTGTTTAGGTCCTTATCCCACATCTCCAATGTTCTCTTATGAATATCCTCCGCCTTAGGAGCTACCAATACATTTGCCCCTGCTTCTAAGGTTTCAATCCATTCACTGTTGTCTCTGATTGTGACACACGGTGTATTCAGCAAGTACGCCTCTTTCTGGAGACCTCCTGAATCTGTCAAAAGTAGTGAAGATCTGCTCACGATTGCCATCATCGTTGTATAGGGTATTGGTTCAACGATCTTGATGTTTGAAGGAAGTGAGAGGTTTTGTTCTGATATTTTCTGTCGTGTTCGTGGGTGCATCGGAAAAATGATGTGGTGATCAATCTTTGTTAAGCCCTCAATGATACCCTTCAATCTTTCAGGGAAGTCGACATTTTCTCTTCTGTGCATTGTGAGCACGCCAAATTTTTCTTCAGATATTCCAAGCTCCTCCATTGCTTTTTCCTGGTATGAAGCATCTTTGAAAATCTCCAGTCGCTTCTTCAAAATGTCGTACATCGTATCGCCAGTGTGGAAAATCATTCCACGTACATTCTCATTTTCTAGATTCTTCACAGCAAGGGTTGTTGGAGCAAACAGACCGGCAGATCCATGATCAATCAACCGCCTATTGATTTCCTCTTGCATGCACATATCGTAGCTCCGTAGTCCTGATTCTAGGTGACAGGTTGGGATGTCCATCTTGAAACCTGTCAAAGCAGCACCAAGAGCTGAATTTGTATCACCTGGGACAATCAGATAATTGGGTGTTTCTTTGGACAGAACCTTCTCAAGCCGTGATACGACCGTGTAGGTCTGATAGGAACTTGTTCCGCTGCCCACCTCCAGATTATGATCTGGTTCACGAATAGAAAACTCGCTTACAAACTGATCCGCCAATTCATAGTCATAATGCTGCCCAGTGTGAATGAATTGTACATCCACCCCTTGTTTCTCCAAAGCGAGCAGAACAGGAGCTGATTTGATGATTTGTGGACGGGTCCCAGTCACTACCGTTACTAACATTGAAAACTACCACCACGAGTGTAATAGGAGCGTATTCAATCGTGTGCTGCTCTTTGAGTAATCTATTGAAGGTTATGGTACACTGTTTGTTGTCAAGTAATAGTTAATATTAAGACATTGCCTGAGTCAACCGTGTCGCAAGATTTTGACAAGACTAAGAGTTTCATGAGAAGTCCAGTTATTGTAATGGTAGAAAGCTGTTCGATAAAGACAAATGCATAAAGAATGGCTTTATTTTTAGGGCGATTGGTCGATAGTTCCACGAGTAAAAATATCGGAGAGATTATTTCCATTGAAGAAAACCATCATCCTCATCGGTAGTGAGCCAAGAAACATGACCCGGCTACGTAGAACCTACGATAGTTTGAAAGAGATGGGTGCTAATGTTAGGGTTTTCAATGCATATTGTAAACCCAGTGGTCGACCTAGAATCATCAAAGGTGCAATCAGATACTTTGTAATAATGCTCCAAGTCCTGTTGACCAAGGCAGACATTTACCACTTCTTTAACGTTCCTGACGTAATTGGACTTCCCCTCATCATGAAACGAGGCGTTGTCATATACGATGTACGCTCACCATGGAGTTGTGCTATTTTGGAAACCTTTGGGATATCTTCTCTTGCTATAATTGCAGGTCTCATAGAGTGCTTCATGACAAGAACAGCTGATATTGTGGTTGCAGTGAATCGACCACTCGCACTTCGAGCGAAGAGATACGGAGGAAAGAGGATCCTTATCTCTCCCAACTACCCTCCTGCTGACTTTGGCCCCATTCGCAGTCGTGATGAAATGAGAAAATCACTTGGTTTGGGTGATTCTCCAACAGTTTTGTACCTGGGAAAAATCACGAAAGTGGAGGGGGTATCACTCCTGATGAATGTAGTTCAGAAGACCTGTCAAGCTCATCCAAATGTGATGTTCCTGATAGTTGGAGGTGGACCTCAAGAAGATGCATTCAAGAGATTCATCGCAGAGAACGGTTTCGAAAAGAACGTAGTGATGACTGGTTGGGTACCTCACGAAGAAGTAGCAGATTATATCAATGCAGTTGACCTCTGTCTTCTCCCTCGTAAATGGGATAGTTATTCAGACTATATCGGACCAGATTCTGTCTGGAAAGCTGGAGAGTATCTTGCACTTGGAAAACCTGTGGTTGCTCCCAAAATGGGTGGGTTTGCAACAGCTAAGTACCCTATCATCCCGGCAGATCCCTCAGAGATGGCTAACACTGTAATTGCATTTCTCTCCAAACCAATTGTAGAACCAAGTGGTGAAAGTCCATCTTGGAAGATTAGCCATAAGCGCCTGAAAAGGCTTTACACTTCTTTGGGTGCAATTGACAGCTAAATCAGACCGGCCTTCTGAGCAAATTTCCTATATCCTTTCATTAACAATTTTACAATATTGAGTCTTAGTACAAACTTGATCCACTCTTCATCTGTAGGTTCTTTGAAGAAGAGTCCGAATCTAGCTGCGTATTCATCCTCATTGTCGTATGTTATTAATTTCTCAACAGATTTTGGTGCGAAGATTAGCTCAACATCTGGATTCTCCGCTCTAACAGGATTCACCGTAATCAGGCTTTTTCCAGTGATTAGAACATGGAATCTATCTTCTTCAAGTTCGTAGTCTATCACTGCACCTTTCTTGAGTCCTTCAAAAATTCGAGGGTGTGCAGCAAGATAATTCATGAATTTTCTCTTGAGTGGATTTTCATCTGATGCTTTCTTCTTCTTTGCTTCTATTGCGAATGGGAGCAGGAACTCTGGAAGGTCGAGAACTGGCAAATCACTTTCAATGTGCTTGGCACCGTCCACGAAACCTCTATGACAGAATGGGCATGCAGTAACTAGTATCTCTGCTTCAGTTTCTTCTGCTTCTTTGATTCTGTTTCCAGCTACGTCGTTTGCAAGCTCGCCAAAACTTCCCTTGACGCCTCCTCCACTTCCGCAACAGTGAGCATATCTCTTATTGGTTTCCATCTCAACAAGTGTGACATTTTCTACGGATTCTATGACCCTTCTAGGAGCTTCGTATACCTCAGCATGTCGACCGAGATGGCAAGGATCATGATAGGTTGCTCTGATTGGTCTTGGTGATTCAAAACCGATTTTTCCTTCCTGGATCATTCTATCAAGAAATTCTGTTACATGTAAGACCTCAAAGTCATACTTGAAACCTTCTTTTGGAACATCAACCTTCCAGGTTCTGAAGCATCCTGCACAAGCTGTCACTATGGTCTGTGCACCTGCAGCCTTCACCTGTTCGATATTCGCTTTGGTAATTCGCTCGAATGATTTTGTCCTACCTAGTCTAAGGAGCACGCTTCCACAACACTGTTCATCTGGTAAGATTGTAAAATCGATGCCAACCTTATCGAACAATTCTACAGTGGTTCGTGCAATCTCTTTTTCTCTGTATGCGCTTGTACATCCTACAAAATAGACGACGGGTGCAGTTTCTGGCCACTCGCGGTCTCCGAACACCTCCAGTCTTTTATCACTGGGTTCCTTGTACGGATTACCAAGTTCGTTAATCGAATCTTCAATTACTTCATGTTTTGGCATATCGAAATTATTCTGAACTAGGTCCTTTCGAAGTGCCTCCATCATATCAGGTAAATTAATTCCGTCCGCAGTGGCTGCACAGGTTTCCATACAACTCTTACATGTTGTACAAGTGAAGGCCCAATCTGCAATATCGTTGCTCATAGGAATTCTCTCGTTGAGGAGGTCGTTCATGATCATAATGCGACCTCTTGCAGCATAAGCTTCGAAACCAAGCACATTCTTGATTGCGCATGGTAAGTATACATCTCGATTTGATGCAACAGTTTTGTCAGCTAGAGAGCAATCTCCACAACGAGCACATAACCACATTTCATCTTCGTACTTTGAGAGGTTCTTCAACTTCACATTCATTTCAGTTACCTCCCTTGAATACTTGTGGTGAAAAGATGTTATCTGGGTCCAGAGCTTTTTTGATCTTCCAATAGGTGTCAAGGAAGTTTTTGTCAGCTTTCTTGACAACTCGGTCTTCCCACAATAATCCGCTCCAGTAAGGGCATGCACCAGTTTCGAAGATTTCATCTAGCATCTCATTCCAAGCTTTTAATGCCATCTCCATTTTGTCTTTTGTTGGAACAAAGATTGTTATCCAACCTGTAGCATAAGCTCTGTCTGCTGCCAAGCAACTTGCAATCCACTTGATGTCATTATCAAGCAGTTTGTATTTCTTGAAGATTTTCCATAATCTTTCCATAACTTCTGGAATCCTGTTTATTGGTCGCAGGTGACATGTGTTTAACCAGAAGCCGTTATTGTAGAGTGGCTGTACTAGGTTGAACATTTCAGACCAATGCATCTGAGCGGCAAAGTTTCCAATATCCTTTGCTCCGTATTTTTCTGACATCTCGCGAAGAATTTCCATCTTACGATTTGCCAATTGCAAATCTGTTTCTTGAACAATCGCTGAGATGAATGCTTGTATCTCCTTGTGCTTGTTCAGCAAGCCTGGGAAGAAGGTCTCTGTCGACTGTCTATCTGCTAGCAGTATCAATTCTTCAGTAAAGCCGTATCTCTGGGCTTCTAGCATGAAATCTGTTGCTTCTGTAAGAGTCTTGAAGCCAAAGTCACCATAGGTGAAATGCTCTGCCTTTGGATAAATCTTGAGAGTGACCTTTGTTTTTACACCAAGTGTTCCATGGTCTCCAAGAAAGATTCCAGTTAAGTCGTTGAAGGATGTATACCTTCCAAAGAGTTGAGCATCGGGATTCCAACCAGTACCTGTTCGGATGATCTCTCCATTTGCTAGGACTACTTCCAGTGATACAACTCCTTCAGTAGAAGGGCCATACTTGGATGCTGCATAACCAATACTGTTGATGCTTACAGAACCTCCAACAGTACCAACATTGCCACCGTAAGGACCACGGAAACCTAGTTTGAATCCTTTATCATCGAGACGATGAATAAGCTCAGCCCATCGAAGACCTGCTTCAACGGTGACAGTCATGACATCATCATCAATTTTGATGACCTTGTCCATGTTCACTAGATCTAACATAACAACATTGGGAACTCTTGGTAAACAAGCTCCGCAAATGCCATTTCGCCCACCTGCTGGTATTATGGGAGTCTTTGTACGAGTACACAGTTTCACTATCTCTTGGACTTCTTCAACGCTATTTGGCATGACAACTATTCCAGGTCTCTCTGCTTCAAGATGAGATGCATCTAGAGAATATGAAGAGATGATGACCGGATTATCATTTACTCGGTCTTGTCCCGTTATGGATACAAGTTCTTGATAGAGTGGATGATTTTCTGAAGATTTGACGATAGTCATAATTGACCCTCACTAATTTTTTTTGACACACGGTAGTATAAGTGTTAAGCGTTCTTGATTTTAGGCAAGATTCTATGTAGTATTTTTTTCAATCAGATCTGACAGAATAAGCTGCTTTGGTTCGAAGCGTCTGAATTGCATCGTGGAAGCTTTATGGATTGAGCTGTCTAATTCATCTAGTTCTTTACACCAGATTAGATGCTCTCCTTTTTCCATTTTCGTTACTAACTCCCATTCATGTCCACCTGTGATGTCCGGGTTCTGAATAACAATTAGTCTTCGACCCATTGTCACATTCTCCACGATTGTACCCGCACCACAATTACTGATTATGATATCCGCCATGCGATAGTATTCCTCCAAGCTTGGAGCAAATCTGACGTAGTCTATACTCTTTGGAATATATCCTCCTGCTCCAATTTGTGCAACGACATCGGTTTCAATCTTGCCGTCCTTCACCAAACTATCTATTTTCATGATCAATCCATCATGTGGAAGTGAAGTTCCAACAGTAACAAAGATCAGAAAATCATCCCCCTGTATTCGACTCCCTCATATCGTTCAGCTAGTTCAGGCCAACTACTCAACCACAAACTAGTCTTACCAATGAGGATCTTTCCCGCCTTGGATGGATAATAAACGCGACTCGGGCTTTCAATATAGATTGTCTTGATTCTGAAGAATGCCGCAAGAAGAAAGGGTGGAATTGTAAGTCCTGAACCTGTAGATATCACGATATTTGGACGAACATAAAATAGGATCATGAAACTATGAAGAAATAAAAAGAGGGTGCGAAGGATAGTCATAATTCGATTATCTTTTGCTCTGAATCTTGGTGATATAACGCTGAAGTAATTCTTCCCCACCTTCTGCTTCGTGACTTCTGATTCCCAAGGGACAATGAAGTATCTCTCAGCTTTAATTTGATTGCTAAGAATCAATCCTCTCGTGGTATGCCCACCGGAACCAAGCACGAATAAGACTCTCAAGCTCACAAATACTCTCCGAATTTTTCACTAGAACCTATGCTTCGAATTCTTATCTCCAATATCATCCTTTTGCTTTGAGTTGTGAGTCATGCAATTGATACTCTTGCCAAGATTTAGCGCCAAATGGTATCGTTTCAATTTGCGTATTCACCATAACAGAGTTGGTTTCATACCCAGATTGGTATCTACGTAATACGTCGGTATTACACTCCAATTGTCTGGATATGATGAACAGTTTATATGAGAAAAAGGTCATAGTTTCCAGTGGAAATATGGGTCCGTTATCATACGGTCCTAATAACCAGTGAGATGAGCAACTTGAGTTCAAGAATAATAGACCCTACAGGACCTAGCCAATCTGTTAGACTCTTTCATCTAGAGATTAGCAAGATTACAATAGCTCAACTAGAAAGTAAGATGTCGACCATTAAATACACTCCCCCAAAGAAGGCATTGACTGAAGGATTTTCAAAAGTTGAGAGTAAAGCAAAGAGAATGCGAGCAGCATTTCAGATCAGCTTCAAAGTTCCAATTCGATATTATGAGAATGGCGAAGCTAAGACCAGATATTATATGAGCACTGAAAAGGGCACTATATTGATCAATCTAGTTACCAAATATGTGGAAGTTAGAGGCTCTGACCGATTAGCTCGGAGATTCCGTAGAATCTTCTACAGCGAGTTTTCAGATTTCGGCCCTGTTATGGAACCGCTGGATTTAGTGGAGAATAAGAGTTCTAAGGGATTCTATACCGCAATCATCAAGGCAAGTGAAGCCAAATCCAAAGAGAATACAAACATAGAACATGCAGTCTATACTAATGTGGCAGCACAGGGTCTGAAGAGCGCTGATTTTCGAGGTGAATACCTCCAACACAAAAAGGAAGTTACAGTGTACGGAACAATACACAAGGGTACAATAGCGATGTTCAGCGGTACTCTGACTTTCCCAAGCAACACTTCATTGAAGACCGCGATAAATTGTCAAAACGGATCCATCCAAATCTTCAGAACTGAAGATGGAATTCTCGAGAAGGATATTCGTTGGCTCATTGATCAAATGGTTGCAGCAGCAAACCTGTAGTAATTTGATTCGGGATGGATTGAAAGCCCTCCCGCTTCATCTCACTCTTTTGGAACTACATCCAGTCCCTAGCATCCCTTTTGATGGCAACAATAGTACGTGTATTTTCGATGTACCATCTAGTTTTATCTCTGAAGATTGGCCAGAACTCGAAGAAGCTTTGTGGGTCCTCGGTTTCAATTAGAAGAAAACCACTCCAATCGGAACCCCAAGCGTGTTTGTAATCCCCTATCAACTTAAGATGCTCAGGCCAGCTTCCTTTTCCGAATTCGTCCCAAAATTCTTTCGCTTTGCCTGCTTGCTCAGGAGTCATAAGTTGAAACCGATAGAATACAATGAACCCATAGGTCATCTTTGTTTCACCGAGTGATGAGTAGTGCTCATGGATAAAAACGTTCGGACTCGAGGAGAGTATCGGTTTCTGAGAAGACTCATATATGGTGATGATAGTCCAAAGCGAAATACGCGTCTGTAAATTAGGGAAAACACACTGTTTTGAAGCACGCTAATGTCGCAGGCGGGAGAGGAAAATTACTATGTCAAAGAAACTCAATATCTTGAGCATTCTGTTTGTGACACTATTTGTGAGTTCTTCACTCGTAGTGAGTGTAGGAATTATGTCCGTGCCACAATCGAATCTGAATTTTGAAAATCAAGGAGCATCTACTGCAGGATATCCTGCAACTGATCTCGATAATCGGAATTCACCAGTTTCAATACTTGTCTACACTGAGTTTGCTGATTTAATTGATTTTGCACCAAATAACGAGTTTAGAAACACAATAAATTCCATTGAAGAAACCTATGGTGCGAAGTTTAGGTATGATAATCTGACTGATTATACTAACCTTGCAGCTGAATTACCAAACTATGATATCTTACTGATACCTGAGCAAGAGAATATCTATCCATCTAACATAACCGCCATTGCATCTGCGTGGTCTGGTCCACTTGCTGAATTTGTTAGCAACGGTGGCAATCTCATCGCACTTGATTGCTATGGTAATTCCGATACAGATGATGGACCAACATTGAAACTCCTTAATGCAACTGGTATCGTTTCAGTTACTGATACAGTTGGTGGTCTTGGATGGACAAACAATCTCGTAAATACTTCAGATGCACTTGCTCGTGGAGTTGAAGGTTCTTGGCCTGCACCAAATGGTTCTGTTCGATTCAATACCACAGATTGCGAAGTAATCGTAGATGATGGAACGTACGCAGTTGCTGCTCACAAAATCATGGGCAAAGGACACATTGTCTTACTTGGATTCGATTTCTATGATCGAGAAACAAACTCTGATATTCTACTTGCAAATGCAATTCGTTTACACAGGCATGTAGTATTCGACAACTCTCACGCAAGTGGATGGAATATTCATTTCGACTTTGCCCCACTAGCAAATTACTTTGTCAGCAATGGGTTTGCTGTGTCAGAGATGACTGATTTCTCAGAAGACTATCTTGCGGCTTGTGATATCTTGGTTTTGACCTTGTGCTATGTTCCATACAATACAGCTGATATTGCTATCATTGAAGATTTTGTCGCGAGAGGAGGCGGGCTCTTCGTCTGTTCTGACTTTGGCTCCTTTGGCAGCGAAACAGATGATCTCATCCAACAGTTTGGTATTTACAGACAAGATTCAGGAAATGCAATCGCAGACACTGATGATGGACTAAGCAGTGAATTTGTTTTTCCGCTCGAAGGAGAGAATGTGCATAATCACTCAATTACCGTGGGAGTGAGTAGAATCGAAATAAACTCAGGTGATGGATTTCCAGTAATACCTGAGGATGCCTTCGTTCTCATCGAAACTGATGGTGATGGCACAGCTTCTACCGACAATCTTCCAATTGCAGTTGCATTGACATACGGATCTGGAAGGGTTGTCGTTTTTGGCGATTCAAATCAACTCACTGCTGATGATGCTGATTCAGACGGGACAGATAATGGGAGGACAGCGAAACTGAGTACTTCTTCCTTAATACCATACGTTGGCTTTCAGCAGCTGGTATTGAAGAAAAGGTGGTAGTGATTGACGAATCTCATTCACCACACTTCACACTTGGCATATCTTTGCCTGAGTTTGCTCATCTACTCACTGAAAATGGATACACCATAAAATGGATGAGTGAATTCTTACCAGGAATGCTCGATATTGCTGACGTCCTCTTCATTTTGGATGGAACTGTTAACTACACTGCTGGTGAGTTAGCCCAAATATCATCATTTGTTTCTGAAGGTGGAAGTCTTTACTGCACAGGAGCAAATGGTAATACTCTAATACAAGCAGCCCTAATCGCTCAGGAATTTGGGTTTGGGAGTGGCAGTCTAGATTATCTTGTGGATACAGACGAAACAGTAGGTCCAACAGGTTACAACTTCTATGATGGTGCCAATATTCGTAATCATCCAATCACTGAAGGTATTTCAGAACTTGAGTTCTACCTGAGCGGAACTATCGAAACTCTAAGTGGCTCAATAACTCCAGTAATCACAACGGATGATGATGGGACAAGCGATTACCTAGGAGGTAGTCCGGCTGATGGTCTGACTATTGCTGCTACAACAACCTACAACAAGGGACGAGTTTTCTTCTCAGCGGAGTATGTATTTTTGAATGGTGTTCTTGATCATGATAGTGACGGAATACCTACATTGTATGAAGCAGACAATCCATTGTTTATACTCAATACCTTCCACTGGTTGATAGAGGATCGTGCTCCAACGGTTGAGGTTATCTTCCCCAATGGTGGAGAGGTTTTGAATGGTACTCATATCGTCACATGGGAAGCAATGGACTTCGACGACGATCCAATGGAATATGATTTCTACTTCAGTGATAACAATGGGAGTGACTGGTTCGTTTTGGAATATGGATTGACAGTTCCAGAGTACGAGTTGAACACAACTCTCTATGCTGACTCAAACAGCAATATGGTACGAATTGTTGTTCATGCAAATGGGTTATCAGCTGAGGATACTTCCGACGCTCCCTTTGAGATAGACAACTTAGAAGATCCAATAATCCCACCACCTGATGATTTGACACTGCTTGTTCTTATTATTGCAGGTGTGGTTGTTGTGATCATCATAGTAATCGTAATGAAACGAAAGAAGTAGAATCAATTTCGATGTAGGCTTGAATGGAGTAATCCCTTCAAGTTCTACAACCCTTTCTTTTTTTAATTTTGTTAAATTCATTTTCTGCGAAGACTAAAATACTCAATCGTGGACTCAAAGAAACCTACCTACCAAGCTACGCGTGAGGATGGGCCGCTTATTCCTAGAGCACGCCTGCTAATCTTTTGAATAGCGTAGATGGGAGCGGAAAACATTATGATGAATAAATATAGAATTTTGAGCATTCTATTTGCGTCACTATTTCTTAGCTCAACTCTATTTGTTGGAGTTGGAATGATATCTGTGCCACAAGTTGCTCAATCAAATACTAATCCTGGAGCGGTTCCAGCAGGATACCCTACCATGGATCTTGATAATAGAAATTCACCAGTCTCGATTCTCGTCTATACTGAATTTACTGACACAACCACAGCAGCTCCAGTTAACGAGTTCAGGAACACCATGGATTCAATAGAGGATACATATGGTGAACAATTCCGTTATGATAATCTAACTTCATACACACAACTTGCTGCTACACTTCCAAATTACGACATCTTACTGATGCCTGAACAAGAGTGGATGTATAGTGATAATCTTACTGTGATAGCAAGTGCTTGGACTAGCCCACTTACTGATTTTGTGAGTGGAGGTGGAATTGTGATTACCTTAGACTGTAACTCATATGCTGATTTGGGTCCTGGTCCAACCATGCAGATACTAAATGAAACCGGGCTTATGACGGTATATACACCCTATGATGGATATGTATGGACAAATAATCTAGTCAATACAACTGATGCACTTGCTCGTGGCGTTGCAGCCTCTTGGTCTGCACCAGATGGATCGGTACGTTTTGTAACACCTGATGCAACTGTTGTCGTAGATGATGGTTCCTCAGCAATTGTAGCTCACAAAATCATCGGAGCTGGTCACGTTGTACTTTTAGGGTTCGACCTTTTTACTCGTGAGACTAACTCTGAAATTCTCTTAGCAAATGCAATTCGACTTCATAGGCACGTTGTGTTTGATAACTCACATGACAATCTACAGAGTGTAGTAAGTGGTTTCAGCTTATTTGCAGAAGATTTGGCAAGCAATGGGTTTGCTGTTTCTGGAATGAATACTTTTGATGCAGATTACTTACTAGCTGCTGATGTTCTGGTAATTCCAGCGGCTGATTACCATGGAATTGCTGAATATACAACTTCAGATCTTGATGTGATTGAGGCATTTGTAAGTTCCGGAGGTGGTCTATTCATCCTATCTGACTATGGCGCATGGGGCAACGTAACTGACCCAGTCAATGAAAGATTCGGCTTTGTAAGAAACAAAACAAGTTATCTACACGATTCCGATGACTTTAATGCAGCAGGATCTGGTTCTGCAGTTATTTATTCTGGATCTGAGAATATTATCAATCATTCTGCAACACTGAAAGTCAATGTCTTGGAAACTTGGAGTGGAACTGGTCTTGACTTAATGCCAGCAACGGCAGTTCCTCTGATTGTGACAGATAGTGATGGTACATCCACGTACGATTCATGGATTCCTGCTGATGGAGTTGTATTTGCAGCTGCTTCCACGCACGACCAAGGTCGAGTGGTGTTCATAGGGGATTCGAATCTGTTCGGTGATTCAGATTTAGATAGTGATGGAACTGATGAATACTTTGATACAGATAGTGACATGCTTGGTGTAAACATTATCAGATGGCTTTCTGCAGCAGGAATCGAAGAGAAAATCGTTCTTTTTGATGAATCCCACGGTCCAAACTTTGCTCTTGCCGGTACTTTCTACGGATTGGGGCTTCTTCTTACTGAAAATGGTTACACCATAAAGTGGATGAGTGATTTCTTACCTGGATTGCTTGCTACTGCTGATATACTCTTTATCCTTGAAGGAACTCAAGACTACACAGTGGGTGAGATTACCCAAATATCATCTTTCGTTGCCACTGGTGGTGGATTATTTTTCACCGGTGCATGGGGCATTTATGTTGAACAAGTGGAGCCCATTGGATGGGAATTTGGTTTTGGGAATGGTAGTTTAGTTGAATTGGTTGATACTGATGATACAGTAGGACCTCCAGAGTATGTTGTCTATGATGGAGCCAATATTGGCGACCACCCAATCACTCAAGGCGTTTCTCGATTTGAATCACACCACAGTGGAACTATGGAAATTCTCGGAGGTTCGATTATTTCTATAATTACAACTGATAATGATGGGACCAGCGATTATCTCGGAGGGGATCCAGCTGATGGTTTGACAGTAATGGCTGCCACTCAAGTCAATATGGGTCGTGTCTTCTATTCTGCTGACTATCTCTACTTACGTGGAAATCTTGATGGAGACGTCGATGGAACCACTAATCTCTATGATGCTGATAATGCACTCTTGACTCTCAATGCATTCCATTGGCTATCTGTAAATTATGTACCAACCGTGACTGTAACTTTTCCAAATGGCGGTGAAGTTCTAAACGGCACTGAACTAGTTACATGGGATGCTAGCGACTTAGATGAAAACACATTGACCTTTGATGTACTCTATAGTAGTAATAGTGGATCTGTTTGGACCTCACTTGCTACAGGTCTAACAATCCCAGAGTATGAGTGGAATACAACACTCCTCGATGATGGTTCTGAATACCTGATACGAGTTATCGTATCTGATGGTGAATTTACTGCCGACGATGATTCAAACAGTGTATTCGAAATTGACAATGTTCCCGAAACAACTACTGGAAACGGTATAGGTGGTTGGGATATTACAACTATCATCATCATCATTGTGGTTGCCGGAGTTGTGATAATCATCATTATCATAATAAAGAGAAAGAAGTAATTCTTAATCAAACGTAGGTCTAAGGGTGTAACGACCACTTAGACCCTACTGTTCTTTTTTGTACGGTGGATTAAAAAGATTGGAATTGAGGTAACCTGTGAAGGACATGTCTCCAAACGCTGATGATATCGTACGAAGGGATTATCAACACGGTCGAGTTGCGTATGCATTTCAGTGGAATATGTCCAATCATCTAATTCTGGGAAATAAGAAAGGTGATCTAGCTGCTCTCTGGGCTCATTTAAAGACCATTCAAGCTGGAAAGATACCTGAGGTTTTGTTTAGTGACCCGTTCTATACGCGAGCTTCTAGACTTAGACTTGCTAAAATGTCGAAAGCAAAAAAGGTAGGATTTCGTAAACAATTAGAACGAACTGAAGCAATCTCCCAGAAGGTTGATGATGATCTTGTCCTGAAGTTACGGGATTATCATCGTTCTCGAAATGACCGTAGTTATTCATCAGATCATGGGATTCTCAAAGAGTTCCTGAATAATGATCCCCTGACAATTGCGATTGAAGTACCGGTTTGGTCTGAACGTTATAGAATAACTGGACATATCGACCTAATTCGATTTGTTGATGGTTGTATACAGGTTTCTGATTACAAACCAGGTACATTGGTGTCTACGAAAACAAGATTCATCAATTCATTACCACAGGTTTCTGCTTATGGAGAGATGATGGCGATTCATCTAGCTGGGACTTTGCGTGCTGCTCTTGAAGCTCCTCTGTTACCGAAAATCAGCTGTTCCATTTTTGATACGCATTCTTGTTGGCACTTTGGTGCAGAGATGTTTGTCCAACTTCAAGAAACTGGAATGCTTCAAGACTTCTAGGATTCGCCGTTTTCAAGAATGGTCATTTTCACTTCTTCTTCAACAGATGGGGCTTCAGTGGCAATTCCACTCCATTTGAGTTTTAGAGTTGGTCTTTCAGAAACGAGACCTTCTCTTATTCTTGAGAAGTAGTCCTCTGTTATGATTCCAAAATTTCCCAGAGCTGCGTCTACTGGAATCCATCCTTTTCTTTCTAAGAAAACTTCGGACCAGGCATGAGGTTCTGGTTCACTTCTTCCTCTGTAGACATGACCCACAATTCTTCTTGCAGGAATCTTCACAGTTCTTAGAAGGGCAATGAACAGGTCCGCATGCTCATCACAATCACCCTCCTTTTCTCGAACAGCTCGCGCTGCTCCTATTCTTTCATCAAGGTGGGTTTTTAGTTTTACAGTGTCTCTAACGATATCAAAGGCTAGTCTCGCATATGATTCATCATCACCAGTTCTCTCTGCCATTCGCTCAGACATTTCCTGTATGATTTCGTCATCAATTTCCCAGTATTTCTGCAATGCGCAGTACATACCTCTATTTTGTGCAATCATTTGCTGAGAAGTAGATTGGGGCTCCATTAACCAATCTCTCCTTGTAGTATCGATTCTAAGGATGACTGTTGGTGAGAAGCTCTCTCCCGGATTAATTTCTGGAACTTTTATTACAGCAACCATGTTGTGCTCTGCTCGTTCTGTAACTTTTGCTGGAGGAAAAACATCTATCATTTCCACGAATTGGTTCTCCATGTCTGTGAAGAGATGCCAGGTCATCATACCTCTTCTCAGCTTAGTAGTTCCTCTATTGTTAATATTGGCTTGCATCTCTATCCGTAAGCGCATCTAATTACCTCTATCTATGTATACGAATGCTCGGAGCTTTCCGCGAATAGATTTATGTGTCTGTTGTATATACTTTCCATTTGTCCATCTGGGATAAAGTACTTGTACCCGAGGTTATTGCATGGTGAAGGATCCTGACAAAAAAGACGATATGGGCGTTGTTGATGGTCTCCTTACAGAACTGGGCGTCGATGATGAAATGAAACAAGAACTCATTGATTCTGGACGAATGTCAAGTGATGTGATGCGAGTAAAATCAGCAGAACAGGTTCGACGTCGTATGGAGCTAGATACCAGTTCTGACCAAGTACGAGATAGCCTATCCTTGTTGGAGCGGAATATTCTAACAGTAGACGGGACCATCGATAGAATTGAGAGGGACCTAGTTCCAGTAGTATTATCGTTCCTTGTTGGTTTGAAGGGTAATCTTGTTAGTATGCGCAATGATATTGTAGCGCAAAGCAAACGCAAGGCAAAGACGAATTTGCAATCTATGTTCATTGATACTGTAGTCAAAGATATTGTCGAGAGTGAATTTACTCGGATTGAGGACTCTCTAACTACAGGCATGTCCACTCCGATTCTTGAAAAAATGAGAGACCTAACTGATGATATGAAAGAAACAATGAAACTTACATTCGAAGAGTTTTCTACACTGAAAGGAAATGTAGATGATTATACTCAGAGAGCAGCTACTGAGATTGAACACTTGTCCACAAAAATTGGAATGAAACCAAAAATAGAGGTTCCAAAAGAGATCGAGGAAAAGCTGAAGAATTTCGAGCGCGAAATCGACGAGATCAAGCACGAACTTGGCTTGGAAAGACAGAAACTCGAGAATCGTCTAAAAGAGAATGACGAACTAAGGAAGAGCGTAGCTGAACTCAAAGTTCGTAACGATGACCTCGAAGACACTCTTATGGGCTTCCAAACAGCTCCTAAAATAGACCAAGATGCTCTTATTGAACTCAGGCAGCAAGTAAAAACTCTTGAAGCCTCCAAGGAAGTTCAAGATGAGAAAATCAAAGAAGTTGAAGCTCAAGTTGCAACCTCTGAATTGAAGTCTACTGAATATCTCGGAGATATCTCTAAGAAAGAAGTTGAGATTGGCGATCTCCAGACAAAAATCCGACAATTGGAAGAAGAGATGGGTTCTACTGGAGAACGACTTGCTGAGATGGAAGAACTCAGGGCAAGAGCCCGTTCATACGAGTCTGGTGATAAAGCACGAGAACTTGAAAGAATCAAGACAGAATTGGAACGAGCGACAGCAAATCTTGAACGAATTACTGTCGACCATGACGATAACAGAGTCAAATTGACAAAAGCTCAAGATACGATTGATGGATATATGGGTCTAATGGATAGCACTGAGAAGACTAAAGCGTATCTAATGGTAGAAGAACATGGTGAAATGCCCATCCGTGAAATTGCAAGGGCTCTAGGCGTTGCACCTGCTATTGTAATGAAATGGGCTGAAGAATTCCAAACTCTAGGTATAGCCTGGGTTATTGATGGCACCAAACTTGTCCACAGAGATAGCGTAGAGAAGAAAGAGTGATCTATCATTCAATTGGTTGAACCTTATTCATGAATTGAATTACTTCGATTAAACTCTCAATCTTCATAGCATTAGTATAAATTTTCTCAAGAGTTTGTTTATTTGCAGTATCATTGTGGATATACTGTTTGAAGACCGGTTTGAGCATCCTATTCAGATATGTAGACCGTAGATTTTCTAATGCATCTAGAAAACCTTTGTCCAATTGCCCTGATTCAAGTGCGCTCTTTACACTTGAGAGGCATCCGTAGCAATCATCTATTCCTGAAATACCGAGCCCTTTCACACTCAATGTCTTTGTAACAAGTTTGATGTATTCATCCTCAGCTTTGTAATAATCATTCACAGCTAGAAATTTAGTTTTTGAACATTGGTCAAAGAAAGATTGACCGCGATTGGATGCTGCCGCCTCGAATAGAGTACCTACCCTTTCAAGCTTCTTACGATTGGGCATAGATTGAACCATTCCTTAATAGTAGTTAATGCTTTTAATTTTGTCTTCGAACCACTCGTATACGTAAAATGGGGGAGAAACCGTAAGAGCGATAAGCTCCGGTTTGAGATGTATGGATGAGATGAGAGAAGCAGTCCTATACTCCAATTTGAAATCAGGTATCCGATGTGATCTATGCGCAAGAAGGTGCGTTCTTCAAGATGGTGAAACTGGATATTGTCGAGTTCGGCATGCAAAGGACGGAAAACTGTATACTTCTGTCTATGGTTTAGTAGATGGAATGGCTGCTGATCCAATAGAGAAGAAACCTCTCTTTCATTTTGCTCCTGGAAGTAATGCGTTTTCCATCAGTACGTCATCGTGTAACTTTAGATGTCAGTTCTGTTTGAATTATCATTCTGCACATCGAGAAATTCCTGTTGGTGAGAAACTCTCTCCTGACGATATCATCAATTTAGCTGAACGGTACAACTGTGGAGGCATCACATACACCTATACTGAGCCAACTGTATTCATGGAGTTCGCTCACGATACAGCAAAAATAGCTCGCTCAAAAGGAATGTATAACACCTTTGTGACTAATGGTTACTTGACACCTGAAGCTGTTGACTACATAGCACCATATCTCGATGCTGCTTCAGTAAACTTCAAGGGTAGCGGAAATAAGAAGTTCTACAAGGAACTAATGTCGGTACCAAAGGTCGAACCAATATTTACTTGTATGAAGAGAATGAATGAGAAGGGAATATTGATTGAAATAACTAATCTGATTATTCCTGAGGTCGGAGATTTTCCAGAAGATACAAGACAATTAGCTGAATGGACAGTCAATAATCTTGGTCCTCGCACACCATTTCATATTACTGCTTTTTCGCCAACCTACAAGCTTACGAATATTCCACGTACACCTGTTACTATGCTCGAAAAACATCTTGATATTGCAAAGGACGCCGGATTAGAATTCGTTTATTCCGGTAATATTGCAGGTCATGACTATGAGAATACGTACTGTCCCGAATGTGGTTTCAAAGCTGTTGAGCGTTACTCCGTCTTTCTAAAGAGCAATAATCTGAATGAAGAAGGTCGATGTCCAAAATGTGACGCTGATCTCAACATAGCTGGTGTAAAATGGATGATTCGCGGACCGGGTAAATCAAGATTCTTCTGAGGTGAAACGATGCAAGTTGCTGATGTCACTTGGCGAATGATTGATGAAAATCGTTTTGAATCTGGGTTAAGAATCTGGAAAGAAGAAGAGAAGACACCAAGTTTTCTACCACTGCCTCCTGGAAAAAAGATTTCATGGGAGATTCTAGGACCTAAGAGATGCATCGGAAGTATCAATGAGTCTGGGAAGCTTATCCCCTGCCCAGAAAACTCGGTCATCCTTGATAGTGGCCAGAAATGTGGTCCCTGTTCTGCAGGAGATATTGTAGATCCTTGCATCAGATGTGATGGTCGACGTTGTGATGCCATCGATGCAAGAAAAATACAATGCGAATCCACGGATTATGTTGTATACGCTGTAGTCTTTAATGACAAGACACTGAAAGTAGGTGTGTCATCAAAGGGACGCGCTCTTATCAGATGGGTCGAACAAGGTGCTGATTATGTTGGGGTGTTGCGAGAGATCAGCGGAGGGCGTACAGCTCGACGTGTTGAAGATCGGATTGGAAGACAACATGGAGTAACAAAGCAGGTTCGGTCTGAGCGAAAAACACGTGCGCTCATGGAAAAATTGGACATCAAGGATGCTCAATCAATAGTATCTGATTTCACAGAAGATGCAAGTCACCTTGAGTTAAATTCTAACGTACGTCTTCAAGACCTTTCTTCCTTCTATACACTTGAAAAGTTGAAGACACAACCTGCTATTTGGAGGAAGAGGTCTCAACCAATCGATGGTCGTACAATTGTTGGAAAAGTCGAAGGAATGAAAGGGTCCCTCATGGTGACCTCCATTGATTCATCTTTGTTAGTTGTCGATTTGAAGCAATTAGTAGGATATTCAATAAATCAGGATTCAGATATTAGCATGATGACGCAAACTGGTCTTGTGGATTTCTTCTGACAACGTATTTAGGGTGCTGTTGCTGAATAAGAGTTAATGACAGATGATGTGGAGGAGAAACCAGAGGTTCGTTACCTGTCTCTCATTCGAAAGGAAGGCGGTGAGCCAGTTATTGGTATACCTTATCGTGAGATGTCCGTAGATCCTGATTTAGTTGCCTCTTTCGTCATTGCAGTCATAATCTTTGAAAATCGTCAGTTAAAGTCATTCATCAAGGAAGGTTATGTTGTTGTCATAGAAGAAGGTGAACATGTAGTAGGACTACTGATTGTTGACCGTATTGATGATGACGTGCCATATCGAACAGCATTGAATCAAATTATCTCAAAATTCGAGAGTACCTATGAAAATCAGATGATTACATGGAAAGGGGATATTAGGCCCTTCCGCGAGTTCGCTCTAGAAATCCTACAAGTTTACCCATATCGTACTTTTAGTCTAAAGATGATACCTAAACTAGTAACGAAATCTGATGCAACACCTGATAATCAAGCTCCAATTCCTTGGAGTGTTGGTGAAACTGATGAGAAATTACAGATTGTTCTCGGGTATATCAATGGAAAGCGTACAATCGAGGAAATAATGAACCAATCAGAGTTTGAAGATTCTGAGATTCTAGCTATTCTTTCGATGCTTGATAAATACAAGTGGATTACACTTACACGAAAACTGGAAGATTCTTCAATGCTTCTTAAAATAATGGAACCCCCAAAATTCCTCGTAGGAGTTTATGGCGAACAACTAACAGCAATCGTAGAGCAATGTGATGGAACAAAAAGCCTCGCAACAATTTGTGAAATACTACCTTACAATATAGAAGCAGTGAAGTTGGTGGCGAAGAATCTCATTGATGCTGGAGTTCTTGGATATAATACTGATGACAAGGAGGTAGAGCTCTAATGCCTTTGGATGTTTCCAAGGTTCGATACATTTCTCTGATCAGAATGGAGGGTGGGGAATCCGTTCTAAACATCCCTTATGCCGAGCTCACAGTAGACCCTGATCTAATAGCTGGTTTTGTCACAGCGGTGATTATCTTTGCGAGAACACCAATTCGAACAATCCGAAAGGCTTCTTATGATATTCTAATTCAAGTAGGCGAAACCGTGCTGGTGCTACTTGTCGTAGATCCAGTCCCTGATGAAGCTCCCTATAGAGCCAAGCTTCAGCATATTCTTAATGAAGTTGAATCTCTTCATGGTGAAAAGCTCCGTCACTTTGAGGGAGATGTCCGAAGATTTCGAGAGTTTGCGCTCACAGTAATCAAGGAATTTCCTTTCCAATCTGCAGATTTGAATATGATTCCTGTATTCACGAATTCTGGATTGAGGATACCTTTCAGAGTCGGTAATGTTGATCATGAATTGGAACAGGTAGAGTCTTTCATCAATGGAAAACGTACTGTGGCAGAAATTATGGACCTTATGGGACACTCTGATGAAGAAGTTCAAGCTTTGATATCAATTCTAACAAGATACAAGTGGATTGAATTTAAACATAGATTGACAGATAGTGATGTGTTGCAAATCAATGACTGTCCTGAAATCCTTCTTGACAAGCTTAGAGCACATTATGGACAAGCTCTTGAAGATGTGATGACCAAATTTGATGGAACAGCTAATATCAATGATATCGTTGAAGGTCTTACAGCTAATATCAGTGATGTCGTTGAATATCCTCACTACGATAAAGATGCCCTCATGTTTTTGATCAAAAAACTAGTCGAGGTTGGTTGTCTGAAGTCTGTACTAGCACCTTAGAGGATTCGATCCGACCCTGGTATACCAACAACATCACTGCGACATTGTTTACAATGAGTGAATTGGGCGATATTCTCTGAGGCGATCTGACGCGCCACATACAATTCCTTCTTAGTTGGAGGTCTAAGTTTCTGATCATTTCCACATAGGATTAAAGGAACAATATTTTGGAGAGAAGCGCCAGAATCTACAATTCGTTTTGAGAGATATTCAATATCTTCTGAATTGATATTTGGTATTAGGATAGTATTCACTTTGACTGTGATACCCAGGGCGACCGTTTTTTCAATACCAGCGAGCTGCTTCAGAATGATAGCTTCACCCATCTTCAGTCCCTGTAATATTTCTCCATCAATACGAGCCCATTCATAGACCTGAGTAGCTGTTTCGGGAAGGATTGCACTCATTGATACAGAAATAGATCTAACTCCTAGTTTTTTCAGCTGCGTGGCTGTATCTTCCAATAGAACTCCATTTGTACTTATACAGAAATCAAGTTCCTTATTCTGATTCCGTATTCCTTCAAGTGTAGTGAAGGTTTGTTCATTTGCTAATGGTTCTCCAGGTCCGGAAATTGCTACAATTTTCAGCCATGGATTCTTCTCAATTTCAGAAAATGTTCTAGCTATTGCTTCTTTGGAGCTCATAATGGATGCGGAGTAACCAGGTTTGGATGTATGGCATGAACTACCAACACTGTGGTTACAGAAAATGCATTTAACATTACAATTGCGCGCAACTGGAAGGTGAATTCTAGCCCAGAGATTATCACGTGTTTCTGAGTAACAGGGATGACTAACAAAAGGGTATTGAGATGGAGATGCCATTGTATTTCATTTACATTTGTTTACATTTGATGTAAGATTTTCCTTGCGTCTCTAGCTGCTCGTTTTGCATCACTGAAAATCAAACCAAGTGCTGCATTTTCTGGAGCAGTTACCGTTAGCAGATAATCTGTTGATATATTGATTACAAGTGTTGTACCAAGGTCTCCTTGAATGATAATTGACTTGAGATCTCCCTGTTTCAATTCTTTTACAGTCTGTTCACCTGCTGCATGAATCCCCGCAACCATAGCAGCTACTGAAACTTCTTCTGTGCCTGCATGAAAATGGCTGATGAGTGGAAGTCCCTCTACTGAAAATATGGCGGCTCCCAATATTGGCGATCTGTTTGATAGATCTTTAAGGAGTATCATCAGTTGCTCCTGTAGTTTCATAGCACTTTGGTCTTCCAAATGAAATCCCTCTAATTCAATGCGTCAGTCTGACGAGTCATCACGTGAGAAAGTCATTGATAAATCTTGGCAAGATGGGCAATTTTATGCGCTCTAGCCTATTAGACGCACTGATGTTACAGTGTCACTATGTAGGGATGTCGTTGGAAGTTTCATGACACGTAGAACATTATCAGCTTCCGTATGAAGACCGGCCTCTTTGAGCATATCAACAAATTCGAAACCTGTTGTTATGATTACTCCTTTCACTGGTTTGTTATTGCGCATAGATTCAAGAAGTTCCTCAGCAGAATACAACTTACATTTGAGTTGCAGATCCTTTTGTTTTTCCAAGTGGGACATTCCTTTCTTGGCAATACCTCGATTCTCCTTCTGCTCACTTGTGTATGCCTTTCTTCGGTACATTCTCTTCAGTCTAACTCCCCCTTTCTCAATTACATCTTGAGCGTCGAGAGTCTTATGATAATTCGAAATAGAACTCTTTGGAGTTGTAGATACTAACCACGCAGTACCAAAATCTGCCTGATATCGCATTGCTTTCAGAATCTCAGATTCACCAAGAAGAGTAAGAGCTCGGTACCCCTTGTATTCCACTGATATTGTCCAATCTGGGTTCTTATGATGGACCATCAAGTCTGGTGTTAGACCCTCTCCAGTTGCTGGAACTGATGTTGTTACATCTGGGAAAAGAAGCATTATCAAAGATTGAAATGCCTCATGGAACATGTTATGTCGGAGGTTTCTGGCTTCTTGGGGATGTCTCAGTCCTGCATCTCTATATAAAACGGGCATCTCTGCTTTCTGTCCAGTCTTGACTCTGACCTCATTCTTAGTTGTGAGTCTGCCTTTAGCATGATTATTCTTAACAAGTCTAACCGCAGCCTCATAACCAATTAGGTCGAAGACGATACCGCCTAGGTTCGACTGTTTCAGGGCTTTTTCTTCACTGATTCGCCGGTTTGCTTCTTCATATGCCCAGTCAATAACTTCCTGGCCATCATTTCTGAGAATTCCAAGAATGAACCTGAGCTTCTCTTTCAATGTGTATTTCTTTACATGGTTCTTTACAGCAGTACCAACTTTGATTGGAGGGGACAATTCTTTTCTCACTCAATCTAATTTGGATAGCTAGCTCCTTCTAAGGATATCCTTTGTAAGCTCAACTTCTTGACTTTCTTCATCGTACTTAACTAGATCCGCGTTTGCCAAATCGTGAACCGCCTTTAGAACAGTGGCGGATTGAATACCTGTACTTGATTGAAGATTCTTCCGTGGTATTGCTGTTTTCACATCATGCAACGTATACAGAATTCTAGCATGTGGTTTTCCGTAGAACACCGTTTCAATAAGAGTAATATAAACTGCTAGAAGATCACTAACGTCAACTTTCTCTTGAAGGGCATCCTTCTCGTCAGAAGCTTCTCGATAAAGTTCAGATACTCTTCCAAGTTGTTCATTAATCTCATTCATTTCTTTCCTGAGACCATCTCGTTCTTCACGAATTGCATCAACCGCTTCTTTCTTGGAGGATTCAGCCTCGTCAGCTCTAGCACCTAGACCCTCAAGTTCTTCTTTAGCAGCAGCAAGTTTCTTTGCTGACTTTTCCTTTGCTAGATCAGCTTTTTCAAGTTTGGTCGTGAGTTCCGTGACTTTCTCTTCAGCAGCCCAGGCTTTTTCTTCAGCTTCTCGTTTACTTGTTCGGAGTTCTTCGCTTTCTCCTTTCAGAGAATCGCGTTCATCTACCATTTTCACAATGGACTTCTTGAACTCATCAAGTAGCTCTAACAATTTCTCCCTATCGGACATATAGAAACACTCCTCATTGGTTGGCATAGCAACCGGCTTTATATGAGTTATTCAAGAAATTAGATGTGCTTAATAACTCTGAATCAGACTTCCTTGGGAGAATGAAGAATGTTAGATCCAAGAAAGGTTAAGCAACGTGCGTTGAACAAATCTATTAATTCAGTACTTGTAGATAAACAATACTCTGCTGAACAGAGAAAGATGATTGAGGACTTCTACAGTTATATCAACGCAAAACCTGACCTCAAATTAGGTTCTAAGAAGAACTACATGCAGAATGCTAGACGTGTTCTGCTCTACATCAAGATACTACCTTCTGATTGGACTGCAAAGACAATCATCGAGATAATTGACAACTGGCGAATGAAGAAGGACGGCTCAGAATATCACCCTCAATATCGAAACACGATTAGAACCGTAATCAAGTACTTCTTGGAATGCAATGCACGAGAAGATCTACTCAGTGATATTGTGCATGGATCAAACAGAAGACTCATTCTGGTAATGACTAAACACACGGTATCGTCAGCAATATAGAATGAGTTTCTGTGGAGTCTTGGAATGATACTGACGATACTACGATACTTACGGTATTTTGCAATACATCTTGGTGGCGCAAGAATAATTAAGAAAAGTTCGACCGGTCGAAGTTCAGTTAGATAATCAGCTTCGTTATACCAAGTTGTAGGTACGAGAAGACATATATTTAATAATCATAACTATTTATTATCAATATGTCCACGTTGGAGCGGGGTGTTGACAATTCCTGAATTGAAGAAAGTGATGATATTCATAGATACACAGAACATTCTCATGGCCTGTATACACCATGAACCAAAGATACGTTATGAAGTTGAAGATCTTGTAAAATTACTGGTTGATGTTGTTCCAGGTCGCGAGCTCATAGATGTATGTATGTATAACGGAATTCCAGAACCAAGACCAAATTCTCCTGATGACCAAAGACGTCATGACAAAGAATTGAATTTCTACACATCAATGAAAACTAAGTACGGATATCGAACCTTTCTTAAGAAGACAAAATGGAAGAGTGTGACTTGCAGGAACTGTGATAATACTTGGTCGGAACCCAAGCACAAAGGAATAGATGTTGCTCTGGCTATCGATGTTATGATGTATGGACTCACAGATCAATACGATACTGCAATAATAGTCAGTGGGGATTCCGATTTTGTACCATTAATCAACAATATCCGTAATAGGAAACCTTCTTTGAGAATCGAAGTAGCACAATTCAGTTATGTATTGGGGAACGAACTCAAAGAAGCAGCAAACCAAGTGCATAATTTAGACGATTACGTGGATGATTTCTGTAGCGAAATATAGTACTATAAGAAAATATCATAACAGGCAGGAACCAGACAAAAGCCCAGCGCCTGCCGAATTATTTCATATTTATCACAATTGACTAGTCCTATAAATGTTATTGTGGCGCGTACAGATATGATTTGTATATAAAGGCCTGTTCAACGCAATCAAATTGATTACATCACTCGGATTTTCCGAGCTGAGAGATGCTAAAGTTCGCCCTTGCGAAGATTGCAAATCAGATATAAACGACCAGATACTTCAAGCATTAGGGTGTTGTAATTGGCAACTCGTGAAGAGGCGAATTTCCTAGAATTATTTGAAGAACCTGGTATACTCAGAACATTGCATCTACTTCTCGACAAAGATAGATCTACCTATGAATTGATTAAGAAAAAATATGAGGGTGGCTTGTTTTCAAGATCAAGGATGAACAAGATTCGTATGTGGCTGGTCAACCTCAAGTTTGCTGAGCAATACACTGAGGGTAAGTATACATATCTACGCTTGACTGAGAAAGGCAGAATCGTCGCTGAGAGAGTGAAAGAATTCTCTCAAACTGTAACAGAAATCTCTCAGAAGTGACGGAATATCAAAACGGTAATTTGGATATCGTCACAAATTCCGTCACCTGTTTAATGCATTATATTCTACGGAGAAGACCCAGTGACGATAGTGACGGAAGTGACGATATATTGACATGAACTATGGGGGTGGGGTTATTTGTACAAAACTTCGGCCGGCCGAAGATTCTCAATCAATGACTGAGTGTTTCATCATAGATAACTTCTCCACATCTGGAGCATATGTACCCAACTGGAACATAGCGATTTTCACCACTTCTCATTCTTCTCTCATAGTGAATGGTGAAATACCCGCCGCAATAATGAAGACGTTCCATAGATCTATGTGGATATCGGATGATAAAAACAACACGAGTTCGCCTGGACGAACTTTAGTATCTTGCAACTAAGATAAACCGAGTGGTATCTTTTTATCCTATAGAGAATAATGTTAACCATGACAGGTATTGACCCTGAAGAAGATCAGCTCACAACTTCGCTGATAGAGATAGTAGCAGGAATATTTGAACTTGCATACTTGAATACTGGAGATTCAGAAGAGAACCAAGAAATGCTGAGTGATATCAAGATGCAATTTCATCTAATTTCTGAAGAGGTCTTATCTCTTAGTCCTAGAAAAAGAACGCACGAAAAAATTCGACTTAGTGTTATTGGAGCTTTGGATAGATTGGGAGAGAAATATCCAATTATTGAAGATGCGGATGATGATGAACTCGTTGATTCGGTATGTAATTTATTCTATCTCATAAGAGAAACTTCCCACAAGAGGAATGAATGAGGTTATTTAATGCAATCAATAGATTTCGGACTTATATTTAATATAGCGTGGCTTGTTGTATCTGTTTTGTTTGGAGGCTTGGTAACAAGATTAGTTATTCGGACACTTGAAATTCAGGAGCGAGAACGAGAAGGAGATTTCCTAGCTCTGGTATACCTTAGAGCAGCCAAGGAACATATTTTTGTTGGTGAGGAAAATGGTATCAATGCAACCCTTGATGTGGGTTGGAGTGATAAAAAAGATAACATTGTAAATGGGCTTATTCAATCAGCCGCAAGAAGTCAAAAGAAATATCGCGAGAAGTTATATCAAACTGCAATGGGAATGTCCAAAACAACGTATAGAGACTATGAACTCTACATATCATCCAGTGAAATAGGTTCTTTACTTACGGAAATGGAGTCATGCTATTTCGATATTCCGTCTAATACTGAAAACTAATTTCAAGTCAGAACAATCCCATTCGACACCCGCCCCTTTGAAAAGTTCGCCTGGGCGAAGTTGGTAATAACTATAAGCCTTCAAGAAGGTTAGAATTTTGAGGGCTAAAGAGTGCCAAGAAGAGAATATTGGATTTGGGGTGGAGCGTTCG
>SDBU01000154.1_pt1 | contig 95566 bp, 84 predicted proteins | sample 2277071 | NCBI WGS metagenome assembly SDBU01 (sample SAMN10397929, study PRJNA504765) | marine sediment metagenome | isolation source: marine sediment core GS08_GC12, 126 cmbsf | place: Arctic Ocean: Gakkel Ridge, Loki's castle | collected 2008
AAGTTCCTGGCTGGACCAGCACCGTGTCGCCGTCGGCGGAGGAGTTGATCCCCTCCTGGATGGTGAGGTAGTCGGCGGGGATATTGATGATGGCGGCGAGGGCTGGGAAGGCATAGGCCATCATCACGATTGTTATAATACCGATTAGTTTTCTATTCATCGTTATTTCCCTTGTAGTGTCAGGAATGGGTTCCTGACACCGCTTTGAACATTAACTCCATTTACGGCGATCGTTCCAACCCCAAACAAGTTTGGGATTGCCACCCAATGGCGTTGAGTGGATACCGCATCGAGCCTGCCTGCCTGCCGGTGCGGCATGACGAGGCTTTCTGTGGTTGGTGTACGTCCTCGCGCGCCAATTCCGCCGCTGGCGGGACTGTGGGATAATTATTTGAGGGTTTGATGAATCAAACCCCCTACGGCATCCCCCTCATAATTTCAAAACAACAATACTATACCCTTTTCAAACCTCCGCTTCGCTCACAGCTATCAAGCCGATGACATTAATATAACGATATTCTATAATATGTAAAGAAAGAACGATTGGTATTGTGGATCTACATAGACAGATATAAGCAATGTCGAATTATAAGGTTAGATACTCAATAATCGCGACAGTTTTCACTTGACCAATTAGCAATCACTCCTATATTTGCGCTCTGATGTGAGGATTGGGGTAGCTTGTGAAAAAAAGCGCAAATTGTAAATTGAGAGAAGGAGATAAAAGTGGCAGATGAAAAAATCCCTCGTCGCGAGGCGCTCAATTATCTTCTCGGCGCGGGGATAGGCGCCCTTGGGATTGCCACGCTCTACCCGGTGGTGACCTACATCATCCCCCCGAAAGCGTCGGGAGCCGGAACATCGTCGGTATCGGCGGCCAAGGTCGGCGAACTGAAACCGAACCAGGGTAAGATATTCAAGTTCGGAAACAGCCCCGGCATACTGATATTAAAGCCGGGCGGCGATCCGGCCAGCGCGCTGGGCTATGTCGCCTTCACCGCGGTATGCACTCACCTGAACTGCACCGTGCAGTACCGCGACGATCTAAAGGAGATCTGGTGCGCCTGCCACAACGGCCATTTCGATCTCAACGGCAAGGTCATGTCCGGCCCGCCTCCCACGCCGCTCAAGGAGTTCAGGGTGGCTATCAAGGGCGACGAGATTTTCGTCTCCAGCGAGGAGGCGTAAGATGGCTTTAAAAGACAGGCTATACGACTGGTGGAACGAGAGAGTCGATCTCGATAACCTGCTGGCCTTTTTAAAACATAAAACCGTCCCGCATCATCGCCACTCGATCTGGTACTATGTCGGCGGGATGTGTCTTTACCTGTTTATCGTGCAGGTTATCACCGGGATTTTGCTTTTGCTTTATTATAAGCCGACCGCCGAATCCGCTTACGAGTCGGTGCAGTATATTATGACAGAGGTTCCCTTCGGCTGGCTGGTCAGGTCGATTCACTCCTATGCCGCCAACATTTTCATCGGTTTGATTTTCGTGCATATGTTTTCGGTGTTTTTATTGAAAGCGTATCGCAAGCCGAGAGAGCTAACCTGGATTTCCGGGGTCCTGCTTTTATTGCTGGCCATGGGGTTCGGATTCTCCGGATACCTTTTACCATGGAATCAGCTCGCCTACATGGCCACCAATGTCGGCACCAATTTCGCGATTATGACTCCGTTTATAGGAGATTGGCTCCTGGTATTCCTTCGCGGAGGAACCGAGGTTACCGGGGCTACCCTAACCCGCTTCTTCGGATTCCACGTTGCCTTGCTTCCCGGTATCTTCACCGCCGTTTTAGGCTTGCACCTGCTCTTCGTGCAAAGGCTGGGGATGAGCGTCCCGATTTCTATCGAAAAGGAGATCGCCGACGGAAAAGCTCAACGCCTGGAAATGCCGTTCGTACCCAACTTCCTGTATCGGGATATTCTCGGCTGGACTCTGGCCCTGGGATTGATCGTTCTGCTATCATCGTTGTTTCCCTGGGAATTGGGAGAAAAAGCCGATATACTCATACCCGCGCCGCCTCACGTCAAGCCGGAATGGTTTTTCGTTTTCATGTACCAGACTTTGAAATATGTCCCCAAGACCGCGGGGGTGTTCGGGTTCGCCATAGGAGGCGCTGTTTGGATTCTACTGCCATTTTTCGATCGAAAATCCAACCGCGGAGAATCGAATAAACTTTACACCGTAATCGGAGTGTTGGTAGTGATCTATATGGTCGCGCTGACATTAATCGGATACTTGGCGCCGGGGGAATGATATGAGAAAAATACTGATATTTCTGATTTTGGCCGCCGCAAGCTTTACCACAGCGCGGGCGAAAAGCTCGAGCTGTGTCGATTGCCATCTATCCAGCGACTGGGTCTCCGATACCACCATCGTCTCCGATTTTCTATCCGGCGATATACATTCCCGGATGGGATTAAGCTGTGTCGATTGCCATGGCGGCGATCCCAAACGCGGATTCGAAGAGGGCGATCCCGATCTGGCCATGAATCCGCGCAAAGGATACAAAGAGCCGCCGAGCAGGATGGGTACGCCTGAATTCTGCGCCCGATGCCATTCCGATATCGAGTATATGAAAAGGTACAATCCGAGACTGGCCACCGACCAGTTCAAGCTCTATAAAACCTCGGTACACGGCAAACAGCTTTACGAAAATAAAGATACAAAGGTGGCGGTATGCACCGATTGTCACGGTGTCCATAATATTCTGCCATCGTCGGATTCGCGAAGCATGGTTTATCACAATAATGTGCCGGAAACCTGCCGTAAATGCCACGGCAGCCCCCAGTATATGAAGGGGTATACATACAACGGCCGCCAGATACCGACAGACCAATACGACGAGTACGCTAAATCCATTCATGGAATCATGGTTTTGGAGAAGGGGGATAATTCCGCTCCCGTCTGCAACAACTGCCATGGTAACCACGGCGCGACACCGCCGAATCTCGTGTCGGTTTCGGCCGCCTGCGGAGAATGCCACGCATACAACCGCGATTTCTTCAATGCTTCTGTGCATAAGGAGGTCTGGGAGGATCTCGGATATCCCGAATGCGAACAATGCCACGGAAACCATTTCATTCAGCCCGCCGCGGACGGGCTGCTCGGCGTGGCCGAAGGCGCCCTCTGCCTCGAATGCCATGATGAGGGCGACAACGGTTACATGGCCGCGTCGGTTATGAAAGCCCGGATCGACTCGTTGAAGCATGCCCTTGAATCGGCCGAGGCGGTTGTTAAAAAAGCCGAGAAGCGCGGTGTAGAGGGCGGCCAGGCCAGGTTCGATCTGGGAGCGGCTAAAGATAACCTGACCAGGGTAAGGTCGGTAGTTCACACTTTCGATCCTGAACAGGTCTCCGAGATTACAATATCGGGGATGAAGATCGCGCATGATGTCGAGCAGACAGCTCTTGCCGCCCTGGGCGATATTAAGTTGCGGCAGTTCGGCCTGGCGATTTCTCTTTTGGTGATACTTTTTGTAGCCGTGGTTATATGGAGAAAAATCAAACAGGTCGATAGTCAGACGGATTTCGTGGTGCGCGATAAGTAAAATCAGTTGATAATCCAAGCCAGAGGTATCGGAGAATACATCCGATACCTCTTTTTTATTCGCGCAAACGCCAAAACCGGGGTTGGGAGCCCCGTATTAGCGATATACACCAACAAGTTACAGCTATCGTACCCGATTCTCTTTCTGGAGCATAAAAAAAACCGCCCGAAGGCGGCGAGTTATCTTAAAAATTGCGGCTTTATTAGTAAGGGATATCTACTCCCCCGAAATATGGGATTTCTTTTAGGTAGCCGTCTTTTTTCTGGCGGCTGTAATTAATAATCGTAAATCCTATCAATTCCCCGGTTATTGCATCTCTTCTTATCAGGATTCCGTCAAGCGGCTCCTCAGAAACGCCAATTCTTGGGTCTCCAATAGATGCATAAAGAACGTCAGCATCGCTATCATAATCATATTTAAACTTCGTTTTCATGTCTTTTTACGCTTATAAAGTGTATCGCCCTGTTTGGGTGTTGGAGACGTATATATAGAAAGAACATCACCTACCCCTCCCACTTGGTAAAGGACAGCCACATGAAGCCACTTGTTAGAAAGTGTTCCTTCGCAAATTCCATATCGACCGTGTACCTCAGTATTGGCGAATTTTTTTGATTGAACAACCTCATCAGGCTTTTCAATTACTTTCTTAGCTTCGTCCTTTAAATCGGCAACCTCAGGATGTCCTTTAACCGCATGATATAATTGGTTGGTGCCGAGCAATACGATTCGCCCGTCATAATCTGTGGTTTCCCACAGTATCTTGTTAGTTTTTTTTGACAAAATCTCTACGAAGATTCTTCGGGATTGCGAAGTTATTTAGTTTTTTTCGCTTTTCGGGATTTCCCTTTCGAAGCACTTTTATCAGTTGGGATCTTACCAAAGTTCGCCTCGTAATCTTCCAATAATCCGGTTCCCACTTCGATAAAGCGTTTGAAATGAGTTGGGCTCATTACAACCCTTGTATACGGTCTCACAATAGGTTTAACTTGCTTGCCAGCCTTTGGTTGTTCCATTGGAGGCTCATTAACGCCCAAAATCATGGCAAAATCATGAAGGCTCGTGCTAAAGTGGACGCTATTGCAATACATAACCGGTAACATTTCTTGATTCTCGGCCATAACCACTCCCCAGAATAATAGTTTAAGGCACTCTCTTAACTAATGTAATCGGTGTCGGTTCGAAAGTCAAGTTCAAATGAGGGGCAGATTCAATACCCCGCCCCCATCATCTCTAATATATCTACTTTCTTGGTTTCTCGCTGCTTCTCCGCTTATAAAAACCTATCGTATGCACCAAACCCGGGGTTGGGAGCCCCGGGATTGTCTTTCTGAGGATTTTATCTCCGGGGATTTATGTGAATACCGATTTGATGCCCTCCAATATGATCTTAGTCGTCGAGTCTTTCTTGTCGGGCTTTCTGAATGTGGTGGCTTTCTTTTTCAAGCTTTTTATCGACGGAAGATTTGTCAGGTAAGTTATCTGGCCGATATGGTGAGTCTCGTGCATATAGCTATAGGCGAGGTTTTGCCCTAAGGTCTCGAACTGCCCCCGGCTTTTTTGATCCAATATGGCCGGGTCGGAATTGAGCAGCAAATGCTCGGTTAAGGCCACAAGCCGAGCGTATCGTCTTATCAATTCCAACGGTTTCGGGTATTTCGAGGGATCGTTTTCCGGAAAAGTCCCCCTCGCGAAAAGATCGCCGAGATCAGCTGTTTGCGGATCGCCGCCAAGCATTTCCACAATCTCTCCGCGGTTCACGACCACATGCCCCAAAAGCCAGATCATCGGATTCCCCCTGTTCTCCGGTTTGACGAAGAAACTTTCCGGGAGAAATTCCTTTAACATTTTGGGAATATAAGCTCCGTTAAACCTGAATAATTCCGCCAATATCGGGATAGCCTGCATTCATCGCTCCTTTGTTTTTGCCCGCCGCGATTAATTATCATCTAAAATCGTGCCAGCTTGAAAATTATCAACAATCGAATGTGTTTCTTATTGAAAACAAATAGGTTACGGCTTTAACGAAAATAGCGGGATACGGGGTCCGCTATTCAAAATATGAGCATCGAAAAATATTCGAACAGATTTAGCTGAAAACAAGGCTCTCGGTAAACGCCCAAAGATTGTGATTATATTCACAAAAATCGTTTGCCCTGTCATCAAATAAAGATTATCATTGGTGGGTGAAACGAGGACTTAAATCTTCAGCGCTCGTAGCTTCAACCGATGAAATTAACACGAGCAAGGAGAATACAAATGGATATTAGTATCGCCAGAGAAGAATATCATTTCGAAAACAGGGTCGCCCTGACACCGGCCGCGGTGAAATCTCTCATAACAGGCGGGCACGATGTTTTCGTGGAAACTAACGCCGGATTAGGGGCCGGATTTTCCGACGACCATTACTTGAATGTCGGCGGGCAAATTGTTTATTCCAAGGACGAGGCTTTTATGAGGGGAAATATCGTCTTGAAGATATTCCCGCCGACCGTCGAAGAATATCAACTGTTATCCAGCGAACAAACCATAATCTCTTTTCAGCATCTGGTAGCCGCCAGGAAAGAGGGGGTCGAGATTCTGCTGGAAAAGCGTATCAACGCTATCGGACTCGAGGTTATCGAGGATTCCAAAGGAAATCTTCCTGTTTTAATGCCGATGTCGGAATTGGCCGGTCAGATGGCGGTCTCGATTGCCAGCTATTACCTCTCGAACGTCGGAGGGGGACGGGGCATATTGCTGGGCGGCGGCGCGGGTATTCCCCCGGCGACTGTGGTAGTATTGGGCGCGGGAATAGTCGGGCTTAGCGCGGTCGGAAACGCCAGGGGGATCGGCTGTAATGTAATTTTGCTCGATGCCAGCCTGGAGCGGCTGCGTCGCGCCAACGAAATGTTCGGCAAACAATTGGTTACTTATCTTCCCTTCGAGTACAATATCGAAAAGGTCGTTCCCTTCGCCGACGTCGTGATCGGAGCGGTCCTGATTCACGGCGAGAAAACGCCGAAACTGGTGACCAAAAAGATGGTTCAAAAGATGAAGCCGGGTTCGGTCATAGTTGACGTTTCCATCGACCAGGGCGGCTGCGTAGAAACATCGCGCCCCACCACCTGGGCTTCGCCGGCCTATACCGAATACGGCGTAACCCATTTCTGCGTGCCGAATATGCCGTCCAACGTAGGACGTACCGCCACCTACGCGCTCTCGAACGCCATTCTTCCCTATATACTGGAGATAGCGAATAAAGGTTTGAAGGCCGCGCTAGAGGACGATTCCGGACTGGCCAGGGGCGTTTATACCTTAAACGGAGCCGTCACCAACAAAGCTGTCGCTGAAAAATTCGAGATGCCCTATGTCGAACTGGCGAACGCCCTGAAAGGCGGCGGGGCATGAACTGGATCGACGAGTATCAAAAGAAAAGGGTTTCCGCGGAGGAAGCCCTCAAAATTGTCAAGTCGGGCGACCGGGTTTATATCCACGCCGGTTGCGCCGAACCGGAACATCTGGTTAAAGTCCTCACAGCCAGAAAGAACGAGCTTGAGAATGTCGAGATAGTCCACCTACTGACCGTCGGCGCCGCGGATTACGCCAGCCCCGAGATGGCCGGACATTTTCGTCATCGCTCATTCTTTACCGGCAAAAACGTGAGGGAAGCGGTAAATCAGGGACGCGCGGATCAGACTCATATCTTCTTAGGCGAAGCAGAGGAGCTTTTCACCAACGGCCAGCTTCCTATCGATGTTGCCCTGATTCATTGCTCGCCTCCCGACGAACATGGCTTCTTATCGTTCGGGGTGGGAGTGGAGATAACGAAATCCGCGGCGAGCGCGGCTAAATGCGTGATTGTCCAGGTGAACCCGGAGATGCCCCGAATCCTCGGAGATAACTTTATACACGTTAAAAAAATCGATAACTTCGTCGAGCATTCCCAGCCGATATTAGAGCTTCCGCAGGGTCAGCCGGATGAAATATCGCGGGCGATAGGCCGGCATATCGCCGAGCTTATAGAGGACGGTTCCACTTTGCAGATGGGAATCGGATCTATTCCCGATGGCGTTCTGTTCAATATCGGTGATAAGAACGATCTTGGAGTGCATACCGAGATGTTTTCCGACGGCGTAATCGATTTGGTTGAAAGGGGCGTCATAAACAACGAGAAGAAAACTCTGCATCCGGGAAAAATAGTGGCCAGTTTCATACTTGGCACCCAGCGATGTTTCGAGTTTGCCGATAATAATCCCATAATCGAACTGCATCCTTCGCGCTATGTCAACAATCCATTCATAATCGCTCAGAACGATAAGATGGTGGCTATCAATTCCGCCCTCGGTGTGGATCTGACCGGACAGGTCAATTCCGATTCGTTCGGCCATTATTTTTACTCGGGTATCGGCGGCCAGGTCGATTTTATTCGCGGCTCGGCTCGCTCAAAGGGAGGCATACCGATTATCGCCCTGCCATCCACGGCCAGGGGAGGCACGATCTCGAGAATCGCGCATACGTTGTCCGCGGGGACCGGCGTAACCACCAGCCGGGGCGATGTGCATTGGGTAGTAACCGAATTCGGCGCGGTTAACCTGCATGGCAGATCGGTGGGCGAAAGGGCGAGACTTCTGATATCCATAGCTCATCCCGATTACCGCGATGAACTCGACTCTTTCGCCCGAGAGCGGAAATGGTTCGTTTGATAAAAAGCATGCGTCAGGATGTCCGCCATAGGCGGACGCCTGCGGCGGAGACATCCTGATGCTTTATAATCCCGGCTGATCCTTGTCGGTTGCTCATTTTCCCCTTTACAAACGTGGATATACCGCTATATTTGTTAACGCTGAGGCTTTATTAGAGGCGAAGCCGAAAGGGGCTATTTATGAAAAGAATTATTATAACGGCTATAATTGGCGCGGTCGGTTTCGCGGTACCGGCGTTTGCCACCATCATCAACATCCCTGACGACTATCTCACGATCCAGGAGGGTATAGATGCTTCCACCGATGGCGACACGGTGCTGGTTCAGCCGGGGACGTATGTTGAGAATATCAATTTCAACGGGCACAATATCGTGCTGGGATCGCTGTTTTTGACTACGGGAGATACGACGTATATCGGGGAGACGGTGATTGATGGGGATTCAGCGGGCTCAGTTGTGACTTTTGAGAGCGGGGAGGGTAATACGGCGGTTATCATTGGGTTTACTATAAAAAATGGAAACGCTGTTGAAGGAGGCGGGATTTACTGCATTAATTCTGACCCCGTAATTATTAATAATATTATTACTATGAATTTAGCATTTGGAAATTTGGAGGATGGATCCGGCGGTGGTATTTTTTGTGCTAATTCTAACTCTACAATCACGCAAAACATTATCATAAGGAATACAGCCACACAAATATCAGATGAATATTATGAGTCTATCAGTTATGGAGGAGGAATAGCCTGCATCAATTGTATGGGAATTCAAATATCGGAAAATAAAATATACTATAATATAGCAGATGCGATCGAAGTATCCGCTTGTCAAGGTGGCGGTATTTATTCTTTTAATTCCAATCCTGTCATAACAGACAATTTGATTGTTGAAAACATCGCCGGGGGAGTAAACGGCTATGGAATGGGAGGAGGAATCAGCACCGAAGAGTCTAATCCGATCATTAAGAATAATTTTATAGTCGGCAACAGTTCTTCCGAAGGCGGCGGAGGTGTAAATATGAGCGGCCTGAACAATATATCGGTTATGGAGAATAATTTTATTATGGATAATCGTGCGGATAGCTCATATGGCGTTGGAGGGGGAATAAAATGTATCGGGACATACGTTATAATAGATCGTTGTCTTATTAAAAACAATACGGCATATTATGGCGCAGGCTTCGCGGGGTTCTCTTTTGGTGGCTCATTCCAAAACTGCGTTGTAGTTAACAATAGTACAACCGGAAGCGGTTGGAATATCTCAGGCGCCGGAATTTTCGCTCAACACTCGGATTTTTCAATTACAAATTGCGTTATTTCCAAGAATGTTTCGGAGGATCCCGGAGCCGGTTTACATTGCGGGAACGCGCACGCCGTAATTTCTAATTCTATTCTCTGGGGAAATATCCCCTCGGAAATATCCGCATATGGTGGATCCTCAGTTCAAATTTCGTTTAGCGACATCCAGGGCGGCTGGGCAGGTGAAGGCAACATCGACATTGATCCCTTCTTCCGAGATCCCGAAAACGGCGATTTTCATCTCATGTCCACAGCCTGCGGCGATCCGTATGATTCCCCATGCATCGACACCGGCAGTCCGGCCATTATAGACACCCTGCTCGATTGCGCTTGGGGGCTGGGCACTATCTTGAGCGATATGGGCGCTTACGGCGGCGGGGATTCGGTCATAGTCGGTATCGAAGATTATATCAATTACCTTCCCAAGAAATTCGCCCTCCTCCCAAACTACCCCAACCCCTTCAACCCATCCACCACCATCCGCTACATCCTGCCGGCCTGGTCCGACATCCGTATCGAGATCTACAATATTCTCGGGCAGAAGGTGGCTACGCTTTTCGACGGCAGCAAGCAAGCCGGGTATCGCACTATCACCTGGCAGGCCGACGATTACCCCTCCGGCGTCTATTTCGCCCGGCTGGAGACTGAGAAACGGTCGGAGAATATTAAGATGGTGTTATTGAAGTAATCCCACAGTAATGGGCTCGTTGAAAAAACCGAATAGAGTCATTGCGATCCCGTCGAAGACGGGAGAAGCAATCTATATTCACTGAAAGTAGATAAGTTAGAGATTGCTTCGTCGTCACGCCAAGGGCGTGACTCCTAGCAAAGACAGTATAGACATTCCCTAAAGCGTGTGGCATCATTCTTTTGATTTAATTCTCGATATTATAGCCCGGAGCTTGGTTTCCGGACCTTTTTTTATAATAACGAATCGATTTGAAACATCGGATTTAATTCTGCAACAACCATCCGCGGGAAATAAGACAGGACCTTATTCAGAGTAAAATCAGATTGACGATATCGCTATGAGGGGGAGAAAATGAAGAAACATAAGGATTTTGTGACACTTGAGTTAAGCGGGAAGAAACTTGACGGTCTCGTGCATAATCTCAGGGACAGGCTTTTAAGCGAGTTCTGGTCGACCGTCCCGGACGGCCCCGAACGGCGGAAAATAAAGACGCGTCTTGAGAAGAACATCCTGGCGGCGATCGATCGTAAGGGGTAGGACCATTTGAAATTCGGATGGAACCTTTCATATAGCGCCGTTCCGGTTTAAAATTCGTATAAAAAAAGTATAATTTATTATATTGATCCGGATTTGTTTTTATATCGCGGTTATATTTAGAAAAGCAGTCGATTTAAAAAAACCGAATTTTTCGCTTGTAATATATGGTCTTATCTCCTTAATTAAGCTGGCACTTCGTTAGATTTCTTAAAGGTTGACGAATCACAACTTAAAAATAGGAGCCGTTATGGGGAAGAAACTCATCGTCGTGGTATTGGTACTGTCATCAGTTCTCGCGGTTAGCTCGGCATTGGCTTATGTTCGGGAAGATAACACCCGTTACCATGATAAGTTGTTTAACAAGGATTTTCAATTGACTCCCTCCTCTAACGAAGTCGTGGTGAAATTCAATGACGCCGCTGAATTCGACCGGATAACGAACGAATTTAATCTCGAAGAGGCTCAAATCCTGGACAGGAAGAAAAGGATCGGCGTATATAAAGTACCGCCGGACATTACTCTCGCTGAAACAATCGATCGTTTGACAGCGAGCCGTTGGGTTGAAAAAGCGGCCCCGGCTTACATAGACCGGGAAGGATTCACCAAATATTGCGTTCCGACCGAGGTGACCGTGCGATTCAACTCCGGGGTTTCCGAATCCCGGATGCTGGAAATTATTTACGAGGTCGGATCGGATATCGCCAGAAGACAATGGACACCCGGCTACTTCACGATTCATGCCCCGACGGATAAAGGGTATTTCGAGGCCATTCGCGAGTTGAGTTCTTATGATGAGGTCAAGTTTTCCGAACCGTCGATTATATCCTATAACGATGAGGCCTGGACCCCCAACGATACCTATTTCAGTCAACAATGGGCATTGAAAAACACCGGACAGATTTCTTCCTGTTCCGGGTGTTCTCCATATTCCAATCATGATATTGACGCCGAATCCGGTTGGGATACGAACAGGGGAGATCCGGGAGTTGTAATCTCTATAATCGATACGGGGATGGATCTTACTCATCCCGATCTTGCCGCGAATCTTCTGGCTCGTAACGGACACGATTGGGATTTCGCCGATCCCGATAATTCTCCTGATGACGAAGGGAATCACGGCACTGCCTGTTCGGGTATCGCGGCCGCGGTGGCTAACAACAATCTCGGTGTGGCCGGTATCGGCAATCAATGTCAAATCATGCCGTTGCGAATAAATCTAACCTCCGGGTATAATCAGAACAGGGCCGACGCTATCAACTACGCAACTTCCCGGAGGCCTGATTTCGACGGTCTGGTTCTCTCAAATTCCTGGATTATGTCGTCAGGCGATTATTCGGCCGTACATGACGCCATAGTGAATGCCAACGCCAATGATGTCCTCGTCTGTTTCGCGGCTGGAAACTCCGACGGCGCGATACCTTATCCCGCGGCTTATCCCGAGGCTATGGCTATCGCGGCCACAAGCCCCTGTGATGAACGTAAGAGTTCGACCAGTTGTGACGGCGAGTACTGGTGGGGGTCGTGTTACGGCGCGGAACTCGATTGCGCCGCGCCCGGCGTGCAAATCTATACTACAGACAGACAGGGTTCCAACGGTTACAGCTCCGGCGATTATTACAGTTCGTTCAACGGAACATCATCGGCCTGCCCCCTTGTCGCCGGCCTTGCGGGAGTTGTCTGGTCTCAAAATCCGGGTCTTACGAACATACAGATTAGAAATATCATAAATGAGACCGCCGATCAGGTCGGAGGATACTACTACGATCCGGAAACCGGAAAATCTGACGAACTGGGGCATGGACGTATCAACCTTGGCGCGGCTATGGGTTACGGACAGGAAATCCCGACTCTCTCCGAATGGGGTATGATATTACTCTCGTTGATGTTGCTGGCGTTCGGAAGCGCCGCCGCGATACGCAGACGCAGGCAAGTCGCCGTTCGTTAGAGAGTAAAACGATACGCTGATAAACAAAAAGCCGCCCCGTTTCGGGGCGGCTCAGACTAATGACAAAAGGGAGTTTTAAAAGGCTCCCTTTTGTTTTTGCTGAGTATAATATCAGAATCAGAGGGGCAGGCCCGCGAAAGCGTCGTCGAGCTCAATCACCTGTTCAAAAGAAACAGTATTAACTCTCTCCAGTTTCGCCTTAAACCCGTCGGTTACAACAACTCCGAATTTAACCCATTGTTCTCTGTCGAGCATATAAATTTCCCCGGCATGATGGAAATGGGGGCTTCTAATACCTCCGTACCAATGTCTAATTCTGAATATTTCCTCCGAGAGTTCTCTTTCCATCGCGCCCTTCGGGGCGGATATCTCACGAACCGGAAAGATTTCCGGGTCTATCGGTTTTAGACCCATTTTTTTTATGCTGCTTCTGATCAATTCGATATTCCTTACCCAGAAAGGAGACCACATTCCATTGATCAAAGGAGTAAGCCAACGTTTATCGATTGATATCATGAATCCTCCATCGATTATTGAACAGCATCGTTTACCCTGGTTTATTCCGACGAGTATCGTCAAAAATAACCGGGGAATACAACTTGCGGTCCTGTATTAATTCGCGTAACTGATGGACTAAAAATCGGAATCCTATTGTTTCGGGGGCAATCGCGCGCCGTTCATCTTTCCTCCTTTATTTATCCGATCTACAATTCGCGAACGGATATCCGTTGAGATGTTCCGCGAAAGTCGGGCCAAGTTTTTTTTCCAGCGTCTGAAAAGCGCTAAAGGCAGCCTTTATGGTCGCCTGCTCCGAGACGCATAAAAACGGATTAACTCGATTGTAATAGCCCGATGCCATGAAGTTGGAGCATCCGCACCAGTTCACGCAGTAATCTTTCAAGCCGCACGTAATACACTCATCATTGATATCATCGCCCTTTACCGTATTGCATAAGAGTTTCCCGATCTCGATACCGTCGTCGATATTTCCAATGCAATGATCCCCGTTGAGACCGTCGCCGATTAAACGCTCGCACGGGTAAATCCGTCCCTCGGGGGTAAAAGCGTATTCTCCCCGCCCCATCCTGCATCGCTCCTGAACCTTGAAACCGCCTCTTATAATCACAGAAATTTTATAATCGATAAGGCTGATAAAATGAGGCTGTCCCTGTAAATAATAATCGATATATTTTCCCGCCACCCGGTCGTAAATCGTCTGTAGCTTTTTTAAATGGTCGGCGGTCCAACGCGCTGAGATATCGGGATTCAAATAAATATGTCTAATTCCGAGATCCGAAAAATAATCGATAACGTCCGGAAGATATTCAAATGTGTCGGGGTGATAAACCGCGTTTACCTGGAAACAGGATAACGACTCGACCGCCATCAATATATTCCTCTCTATTGCGACGGAACTCTCCCGGCCGTTTTTGAATCTTCTGAACCTGTTTTGAACGCTCGCCGGACCGTCACAGCTAATACCGAAATTAATATCATTCGTATTAATAAAATCCGCTATCCGATCGTTGAAAATGGTCCCGTTGGATACAATGGATAATTCGAATCGGTTCGGGTCGTATTCCCGCCGATTAACAATGTCACCTGTAATTTCCCCGATCAGATCGAACTCCAGAAGCGGTTCGCCTCCGAAAAACCCGATCTCGATTCTCTCGTCGGCAGGCGTATTCTCAATCGCGAAATCGATTATCTTGGCGGCGACTTTCATCGGCATCCGTGCGTCCCTTTTGCCGATATAACAGTATTTGCAGGCCAGATTACATTGTTGGGTAATGCATAACGTATATTTCACCTGACTTCTCCTTCAGTTGCGATATTTTCATAAACGCTCTATGCTCCCTTGCGACGGTAGATCATAAGAAATCACATAAGTTTTAATAATGTAATTTCAATACATCTTTGCCCAGGAGCGACACTGTCATGCCATGCGCAAACCATAATATTACTATTTCAAATACAGTCAACCCTAAATTATTCCCCATAGATTGCGTATATGTAACTACGCACCTATGCTTAATACAAAAAACTATAAAAATGATATTATTGATTTGTTGTCATGCAAAAAAGGGCAGACGGTCGCAACGCCTGCCCTTCAGTCCAATATTACCGGTTTTTAGGAAGTTTTCTGGTCTATCTGTTGAATTCCACTAAGCAGATTCTTGTCAATGAGGATATATTTATCGGCGGCCTGTCTGAGGATATACGATCCTCCGAGGTTGGCGACTTCCACATGCTTACCGAGATCCTTGACATTTTCCACCAGTACCGCGAAATCCTCATCGCCGGAGACCAGAATCGCGGTATCGAAATGGTCTTTGAAGGCGTGAGAAAGCATATCGATTACTATGAAAGTATCGACCCCTTTTTCGACATAGGTCGGGACCGAAACGAAAGTACCGTCGGGAAGAGTTTGCTTGACCAGTCTTCTTTCGAGCCGTCCGAATTTCTTGGTTAAATAGGGAACTGAATCGAGAGAATCGAAAAACGACTGTTGCTGACGGTATTTATCCTCGTCGTCTTCCCTGTTCAATGGCGCGTTATAATAATAAACGCGTATCAGATGTCTTTCGCCGACCAGCCTTTTGGAGAACTCGTTAAAATCGAGATTGGTCCTGCCCATAACATGTTTAAGGCTGTGATAAAGGTTATTGCCGTCGATAAACATCATCACCCTTTCCATGTGACCGTTTCTGAATGATAAACTCATAATAAAAACCCCGCTAAAAATATCTTCATATTAATCATTTAATTTATAACAGACAATTTTAAAAACAGATAATCTATATCGTTTTCTCTCCCACCTCCTTTGATAATCGGTAACGGAAAACCGGTCAGAATTCCCGGCCGGTTTGACGCGAGTCTTTCGCTTATTGAGATTCTCCGGCGCCTTGCGCTTGCCTTTTCGCCATATGCCTGTCTATATAGAATAAGGAACCGGCTTTGCCATCCACCATCTTAATCTGGTTCAGAATATCCTCTGCCGTGGCTTCCTCTTCAACCTGTTCGGTGATGAACCACTGCAAATGGGCGGCGGTCGCGAAATCGTTCTCCTCCAGTGCCAGCGCGTTAAGCTTGTTGATCCTGGCGGTAACTCCTCTCTCATGATCGAGAGTCTTCTCGTAAACGTCCTGAACCGATTTGAAATCGGCGGGAGGGGCCTCGATTGCCGCCAGCACAACATGCCCGCCACGGTCGTTCATGTAGTCATAAAGTTTATAGGCGTGTTCTTTTTCTTCCTCGGCCTGCATCCTCATCCAAATAGCGAATCCCTTGTAGTTTTCCGATTCAAAATACGCCGCCATGGAAAGATAGAGATACGACGAATAGAACTCGGCGTTAATTTGATTGTTAATGGCTTTTTGAATTTTTTCACTAATCATTACTCACTCCGAATCTCCTGCACGGAACCCTTCCGGACTATATTATCGATCATTATCAGACGATATCCAAGCTATTATATAGGATACCGTCGTTGCGCAACCCCGATATTACGTCCCGTTCACATTTAGTTTAAAATTAGCTCTTACTTTTGCTCCATACTCCGTCTTTTTCCACCCAGCCGTAACGCGCCTTGCCGTTTTTCTTATGGACGCTGATATCGGAAACCTCCAGCCCGTGCTCCGAATCTTTCATGAAGATATCGAGATCGTATACATTTCCGTCGGTAGCGTTGAAATCGGCGCAGGCGAAATAAACACCGTGGCCGAGGGTGGCCAGACGTTCTTTGTGAACCTTATCGAGTTTCAACGCAAGCGCTTCGCCCTGCTCTTTATCGTAAACGAGAAAAAAACCGCCCTTAAGATCGGATTCGTTATTCACATATTCGATTATAGCATCCGCCAGGGTTTCCCTGGTAACTTCCGCCTGGTCCGATGTCGGATGTTCGCTCGGATGTTCCGACGGGTGTTCGGTGGGATGTTCCTGGGCTGACGCCGAAACCGAACCGGTAATCAATACGACCAATACGGTCAGAAAAATCCTGGTCAGGATGTTTTCGATCGTCGCGATAGTTTTAATCATTCTAATTCCTCCGGTTGAAAATTTCAATTTTCCAGATAGCGTTTTTATTAACCCGTCCCGACATTATACGGTTCCCGACCTTAAATATATTGGAAACGTAAAATGTTAAAAAGTTTAATGTCTATTTTTTTCGAACGACTCGATTTCCCGCATTAAGGCTTCGAAAATCTCCGATTCGTCATACCGTCCAATCAATTCCCCCCGCCGCGTAAGCATTATCCGGCCTTTCCCCCCGATTACGCCTATATCGGCGTCTGCGGCCTCGCCGGGACCGTTGACCACGCATCCCATAACTGCGACTTTTATATCGGTGGTGATCTTATCCAGGGCTTTCTCCACTTTAGCGGCCAGTTCGTAGACATCTGTCTCGGTTCTTCCGCACGATGGACAACTCACCAATTCCAGCCCCCTGCGACGGATCCCCAGGCTTTGCAGGATGGCCCAACCGGCCTTGATCTCTTTTTCTATATCCGCAGACAGGGAAACTCGCAATGTATCGCCGATACCCTCATGCAAGAGATGCCCCAATGCCACCGCCGTCTTGATAGCCCCGATAAACTCTGTACCCGCCTCGGTTACTCCCAGATGAAGAGGATAATCGCATTTGTCGGCTATCAATCGGTAGCATTCGATTGTCTCCAGCGGGGATGATGCTTTAATGGAGATAACGATATCCTTAAAATCGTGCTTCTCCAGAATTTCCACGTGCCGCAAGGCCGATTCGACCATCGCCTCCGGCTTCGGACCGCCGTATTTATCGACCAATTCGGTCTCGACCGACCCGTGGTTGACACCAATCCTGATAGGTAATCCCTTCTCGCCGGCCTTCTCCACCACCGCCAGTACATTATCGTCCCCTCCGATATTGCCCGGATTAATGCGAAGCTTGTCAAATCCGGCATCGGCGGCCATTAAAGCAAATTTGTAATTAAAATGGATATCGGCAACCAGGGGAACATCAGTGCCTTTTTTGATATCCGCCAGCGCCTCCGCCGCCCGGCGATCCGGCACCGCCACCCTGACTATCTCTGCCCCGCACTCGGCGGCGCGGTTAATCTCGGCGATAGTTAAGTCAATCTTGTCAGGCGGGGTGTTGACCATGGTCTGCACGGCGATCGGGTTATCCCCCCCAATGGCGATATTGCCGATTTTGACAACCCGCGATTTTCTTCTAATCATCATCTCTCTCGTCGAAGATTGTTACCGTGGTATTGCCTCCCGCCTCGGCTATCTCTTTGATTCTCTCGACCACTCTATCGACAACATAATCCGGTGTTGACGCTCCCGCTGTAACACCAATCTCCTTTTTCCCGTTGAACCAATTCGGTTCGATCTCATTCTGATCGTCAATAAGATAAGCCGGGGTGCCCGATTTTTCCGATATCGAAGCCAATCTGCGGGAGTTGGCCGATGTCTGCGAGCCGACTACTATCACCATATCCATCCTCGGAGCCAGATCGACCACGGCGGTCTGACGTTTCCGGGTGGCATCGCAAATAGTGTTTTTTATTTTGAGATCCGCGTACTTCTCTTTGGCGATTTCCACCACTCGATCGAAATCCTCCATCGATTGGGTGCTTTGCGAAATGACGGCCACCGGGCCGTCGATATCAGGCAGATCATCCATAGAATTGATAGTCTTAATCACGTGGATTTTCTCCGGATTGCGCCCCTTGACCCCCTTCATCTCGTCGTGGGTCGGATCGCCGAAAACAAGCACCGTGTATCGACGTTTTATAAAATACTCCGCCGCCTTATGCAGAACGGTGACCAGCGGGCATGTGGAATCGATCACGTTCAATCCCTTATCAGACGCTTCCTTGATAACCGACGGCGCTACGCCGTGAGCGGAGATTATCAGGGTGCCGCCGTCGACCTCATTGAGATCGGTGGTCCTCAACAGCCCTTTTTTATCGAGATCCTCTACTACAGAACTGTTATGCACGATCTCGTTTAAGATGGTGATCTTGCCGTCGATTATCCTGCGGGAATCCTCGGCCATGCTGATCGACCGTTCCACCCCCATGCAGAAACCTCGGGCTTTCGCCAGGTATATATTCATTGTCTCCCCCGATGTCTATTCAAAGTAACCTAACTCATCTCCGTGAAATATTTATGTACGTCGGCGCTTCCGGATAGTTCCGGATGAAATGTGACGGCCATCCTGTTGCCGCTCACAACGCCGGTGATTTCATCTCTCAACCAGGCTATCGCCTCAACATTTTCGCCTATCTCCATTATCCTCGGCGCCCGGATGAAGACCATCTCGAATGGACTATCGACAAATTTCACTTTGCCATTCGCCGTGAACGAGTTTATCTGACGGCCGTAGGCGTTGCGCTGGATCTTCATATCGATCATCCCCAGGGTCTCATCCGCTTCCGATAGTTTCCCCATTAATATAGAACCCATGCAGGTTCCCATGACCGGCCCTTGAAAATCCGCCAATTTGCTCCATAACCCGTTTTGTTTGGCCACTTTCTGTATGGTGGTCGATTCGCCGCCGGGGATAATCAGATGGGTGACACCATCGAGATCTCCGGCCAGCCGGATCTCCCGGCTCTCGACCCCGATTGTCGATAGCATAGCCTTATGCGCCTGGAAATCCCCCTGGATCGCCAGCACGCCGATTATCTTTTTATTCACAGGAATTACCGTGTCTGCAACAGGTCTTTTTCGGGGATATCCTTCAGGTCGATCCCTTTCATTGCGTCCCCGAGGGCTTTCGACGCTTCCGCCACGATTTTCGGGTCGTTGAAATGAGTCGTGGCCAGAACAACCGCTTTGGCCCGGCTCGGCGGATCGGACGATTTGAAAATACCCGAACCTACGAATACCGCCTCGGCGCCTAACTGCATCATCAACGCGGCGTCGGCGGGGGTGGCGATTCCACCGGCGGCGAAATTAGGCACCGGAAGTTTTCCGTGTTCTTTGAGATAACGAACCAGACCGATCGGCGCGCCGAGGTTCTTAGCCTCGGTCATCAACTGCTCATCATCGAGGGTGGTGATTCGCCGGATAGATCCCATTACCTTCCGCATATGACGTACCGCCTCGACAATATTGCCCGAACCGGCCTCGCCCTTGGTGCGAATCATGGCCGCCCCTTCGCCGATCCGGCGTAACGCCTCGCCTAAATTGCGGCATCCGCAGACGAACGGGATCTTGAATTTGAGCTTATCGATATGATGAGCCTCGTCGGCGGGGGTGAGCACCTCGGATTCGTCGATGAAATCGACCTCGAGGGCTTGCAGTACCTGGGCCTCGGCGAAATGCCCGATCCGGCACTTGGCCATGACCGGTATGGAGACCGTTTTTTGGATCTCCTCTATCTTGGTGGGGTCGGCCATCCTGACCACGCCGCCCTCGGCACGGATATCGGCCGGGACCCTCTCCAGCGCCATGACCGCGCAGGCGCCGGCGTCCTCGGCGATTTTGGCCTGCTCGGCGTTGGTGACATCCATGATTACGCCGCCCTTGAGCATCTCCGCCAAGCCGACTTTAACTTTGAAATCTTTATCTTGAAGCATAAGAACGCTCCTTTCTTTAATCTTTAAGGCGCGCAAGCTCCGAATTATCGTGGAGCCTGCATGTCCATGACGCAAGATAAGAACGCCGGATTTGCGTGTCAACCTGTTTCGGGCGGGCAAACTGTAAGTGGGGAGCTTGGGTTTACCCCTCCCCGCAGACCTTATCCTCTCCTAATAGGCGGGGCATTCCTGCCCCGCATCGTGGTCAAGCGTAACCGAGACTGGAAAGGCATGGGTATTAGGGGGGATGCTTATCCCTTATGAGCCGTCAGGAACCCATTCCTGACGGCCAATCGGCGTAACTTATTGCAAGATAACATAATAAATTACATGGCCGGAAACCTGCCACCTCTATTGACCATATATTAACATTGCTGTCAAATGTTAAATTAGCTATTAACTTATTTAATTAGCGATCAAAATAGTGCTTGACACGATATTTTGCGATCCGTATATTGCGTCAGAGTAAAGGAGATTAGATAATGGGAAATAAAAACGAGACACCCGAACAACGATTTAAACGCCTGGCGACTCACAGAACTAACGAGGTCTTAAAAAAGCTAAGGGTATTAGGGCATTGCGCGAACCGCCAGAATTATGCATATTCCGAGGAACAGGTAAGCAGGATATTTGCGGCCATAGAAAAACAGGTCAAAGAAGAAAAAGCGAAATTTCATTATGCTAAGGGGCAGAGGTTTAAGCTGTAGAGGGATATAATGCAAAGAGATGTGGTAAATTCGGAACCTTGCTGGGAATTTGGTGAAATTCCTTTGAATCAACCAAATGAGGACCCTATTGCGGGAGAATACTTCAAGGCAGAGGCCTTGGAAAATGCTGCAGCTGCGCTTGTTCGCGAGAGCTATCAGAATTCCATGGATGCAAAAGACGATGCGGTCGTAGAGATAAGAGTTTATTTTTCCTCAGAAGGCGATAAACTTGGTAATGAAGAATACCGAGAATTTTTCGCAGGACTCGAGGAGCATATTGCTTACGAGAATAATGGTTTATATAATCGCCCTGAACTGGGAGAAAGTATGGGCTTTATCGTGATTGAAGATTATGGCACCAAAGGCCTGAGTGGCGATATAGAGATCATACAAGACTCCAAAATCGATGATTCCTATCAAAACTTTTACTATTTTTGGAGAAATATTGGGAGGTCGGGGAAATCCGGCTCGGACGCGGGGCGCTGGGGCCTAGGCAAAACGGTCTTTGCAGCTAGTTCTCGTATAAATACTTTTTTCGGCCTGACTGTCAGAAAAGACGACGGACGCGAATTACTTATGGGCCAATCTACACTGAAAACCCGATTTATCAATGGAACGCGTTTTGCACCTTACGGCTATTATGCCATCAATAAAAATGGTTTCCCTCCAATGCCAATAGAAGATAAGGTGCTCTTAAAACAATTCAGTGAGAGATTTTGCCTTAAAAGGCAAGGAAGGCCAGGATTATCTATTGTAATTCCATTTCCTTTCAAAGATATTACTCCTCAAAAAATTACGACATATGCTCTTAAACACTACTTTTTCCCTATTTTACAGGGTAGGCTAAAAGTTCGAATTGAATCGTGTGACTTAAAATATACGTTGGATCAAAACAATATTACGGAGGAAATCAAAAACACGCAATTGTTTGAAAGTGATGAAGAAAGGCTGCAGTTATTAGCAATGGTCGAACTTGCAGAATGGTCCATAACACTTCCAGCTTTGCAGTATCATGAGGTGAAAAAACCAGGCGCGTACGGATCCGCACCGAAATGGAGACGAGATCTATTTAAGGATAACCAGCTCGAATTGCTAAAAAGAGAATTCGATGAAAATAAGCCAATAGGATTGATGGTTCCTTTAGCAGTAAGATCAAATGAAGGGGAGGAATTTAACTCGTATTTCAAGGTCTTTATACAAAGGGAAAGATCAACAGGCAAAGGTTGGAGCCAATATATAAGAAGCGGCATTACCATTTCTGGGATGAGGGGTCTGGAAAGTAGGCGGGGCGTTATGGGATTTGTGTTGATTGATGACAAGTTTTTATCTGAGCTTTTAGGAAACTCTGAAAACCCTGCACACACTTTCTGGAACCCAAAATCCGAATCTCTCACTTACTATGACAAGGGGCCATCTGTCATTTGGTTTGTGCGTGACAGCCTTGTAAGATTGGTAGATATATTCTCTGAATCGGGCACAGGCGAACAACCCGATTTACTGCGCGATATTTTTTCGGTTGATTTACCTGAAGCTCCCCTTATTCCAGGAGGTGACAAAGAAACCTCAAAGGGGAAAAAAGGCGAACCAGATTTTCCAGGAATTGAATCCAAAATACAACCATTTAAACTCGAGAGGATAGCTTCAGGATTTTATGTAAGAAACAATCCCGAATCCAGTCGCAACCCCAGTTCAATGAAGGTATTGATCGCCTATGAATTGAGGCGAGGAAACCCGTTTAGCAAATATGACCCTCTTGATTTTGATGTTTCCAAAGATCCTATAACAATTGCTGCGAAAGGTATTCAGATTACAAAAAATAATAACAATGAAATAGAGGGAATGATATTATCTCCACAATTTGACCTTTCCGTTACTGGATTTGACCCAAGCCGCGATTTGCGTATATGGGTCAACGCGGAAATGGAGGGATCGGGTGATTAGAAAATTCAATTACACCGGGCGAAAGAAGATTCCCCGAGTGCTTATTCCAGTCGCCATTTATGAGATGACTGACGGTACAGTACAATTTGGTACTGAATTAAATATCGATGACTTAGGCTTACCGGACGGTGCTTCAATATTCATTGAAGCCTACAAGCCCATGCGCTATTACAAGAGGTTTTCTTATGGAAAAGTAGGAAACAGAATCGTCCCTTCAGATCGTGATATTTCTGATGCAGGTGAAACTGAAGACCTATTATTTAGGGTTAAAATAGTCGATGACACGATAAAAACCGGTATACTTGTGGCTGTTGCAGATAGAATTGCCCCCAAGCTTGATTCGAAAAAACCCTCAAGAAGAAAATCTCTTCTTCCTGTAGTCTGTAGAGATATAGGTGATTTGATATGGCGCCTCAGCCTCGGAGAGGAGGACCATCCAGTTCTAGAAATTTCAAGCAATATTGACGGATTGAGCGAGATTATACGATCAGATCTTGTATTTCATGCCTTAGTATTACCAGAAGTATTTCGCCAGATATTGCGTCATATATTTGAAGAAGAGCAGATTTTTCAACCATATGCTGATGATGATGTTTGGCATTGTTGGCTTCGCTTTTCTTGCTCTTTGCCGGGGATAACTAATCCACCCGAGGAAGATGATGATGATAATAGAAGAAAGAACCAATGGATTGAGGATGTAGTAGATTCATTTTGTCGAACGCAGAAATATATTTCAAACTATTCTAAGCATTATGAGATTGTGGATTTGACATGAAGCTAAGAATCTTGAACAAGACAGGCATAAGCGAGCTGGTGTCATACCTTGCTAAGTTACAAAATGGTTCCTCGGAGGATCCACCAATTGAGTTACTTTCAGAGGATTTGTTCTCTCGCGAAGAGGATGTCGAAATTGAAAACATGAACTTCGCAAATAGGTACGAAGCCGCGAAATACTTGTATGGGGTAATTCAGAAATTGGATGCAGTTCTGCAATTTGATACAGGTTTATGGTCATGGATTGCTCTTTTTTATTTTGATCAAGCATGCCCACCAAGCACGGATGGAACACGAAAAGTCGGTAAAGATTATAGAATTATCCTGAGCAGAGATTATCGGCACCGATATCGTCATTTGTTTGCAGGTCCCTACTCGATTTTTAGGCTTCATCCTGATTCTGCAAAGGTCTTGCTTTGTGGCTCTGTTGATAAGCCGGGAGATTTCAATGAACAGCTTGCCTCGCGAATAGATTTTATTGCTAATGACGGGATAATTAAGGCAGTTGATACCCTTTATTATGATAGTTTGTCCAAGAGACCAAAGGTAGGATCCCTTGCGACAGGAAGGAGGCCCGGTGCCCTTCGTCGATTAATATCAATTCTTCAGCAATTGGACCTTACGTATGACCTTCAAGGTATGTCTGGAGAATACATTCTGGAGTTACTGCCAGAGGAATTTCAAGCTTGGAGATCATAATTGAAAATGCGTAGACCCAACGACTTATTCACCATCGATCTCTTCGCCGGTTGCGGCGGCTTAAGCGAGGGCTTCAAGCAGGCCGGTTTCGAATCCATAGCCCAGGTGGAAATGGATCACTGGGCCTGCGATACACTTGCAACCCGCCATCTATACTATGAACTTAAAAAGAGAAATAAGCTTGATCTGTATAATCAATATCTAATAGGAGAGACAGATTATAACTCTATCTTGGCGTCTCATAAGCGTATCAGGGAAGCAATTCGGCACCGCGTAATCCAAGCTACTCTCGGCAAATCAAGTATAAAGAATATTCGGGAAAGAATAGAAGATTCCCGGGTTTATCACAAGGCCCCCGGCTTTCATGTTCTTTTAGGCGGGCCTCCCTGCCAGCCATATTCCCTGGTTGGTCGTTCCAGAGATCCGAATCGGATGAACAAAGACAAAAGACATTATCTTTATAAATACTATCTGGAAATTCTCCAGTCACTTCAACCTGACATATTTATCTATGAAAATGTTCCCGGTCTTTTTTCAGCCAGGGCCGCAGGTAAAAGAATTTTTCTGAAATTACTGGAAGATTTCGGTAACCTTTCCCCTGCGTACGACGTAATGCCCCCTCTTGAGGATGTCGAGGAAAATCCTTCCAGTTATATACTTAACAGTTCTGATTTCGGCGTTCCACAATCAAGAAAAAGGCTAATCATAATTGGCTATAAAAAATCACTTGCGAGGCAAATCGCTGAAATAAAAAATATTTTTGCCAATCTAAAGTCGTATTGTAAGTCTCGCAGAAAGAAATATGGTCTTCTTACCGCTGATGACGCTATCGGTGATCTTCCCCAGTTAAAACATGGCGTTGGGAGTGATAGATTCTACTCCAGTTACGATGATTCTTCTGTATTAAAGGAATATCAGATTAAAATGAGAATCGACTCTCCAGGGATTCTAAATCATAATGCGCGAAAACATATGAATAGCGACCTTGAGCGTTACAAATTCTTTATAGAGCATCATAAAAACGGTAATAAAGCGGCTACTCTAAATGACCTTAAAGTAGAAAGGCCGGACTTAATTCCCAATCATAAACACCTCGATAAATTCATTGACAGATTTAAGGTACAATGGTGGAACCGCCCTTCCTCAACAATAATGTCCCATATTAGCAAGGATGGTCATTATTATATCCATCCTGATATACATCAATGCAGATCATTTACTGTCAGGGAAGCCGCGCGCTGTCAATCATTCCCCGATAATTTCTTTTTCGAGGGTCCCCGTACTTCTCAATTCATGCAGGTAGGAAATGCAGTTCCCCCTATAATGGCAAAGGTGATTGCGAAATATATCCGAAAAGAACTAAATAAAATATACAATTGAAATATGACTGACGTATTAACACCAGAACAACGAAGCCGAAACATGGCTGCCATAAAATCCAAAGACACAAAGCCGGAAATTATTGTCCGTCATATTGTTCACTCAATGGGGTATCGTTACAGGCTTCATCGAAAGGACCTGCCCGGAAAGCCAGACCTCGTTTTTCCCAGGTTTGGCAAAGTGATCTTCGTTCACGGTTGCTACTGGCATATGCATAATTGCCGATTCGGAAAAGTTGTCCCAAAAACCAATGCGAAATTCTGGAAAAATAAAAGAGAATCCAATAAAATTCGTGATAAGAAAAATAGGCGTGATCTAAAAAAAATCGCGTGGGAAGTAATGACTATCTGGGAGTGTCAACTAAGAAATCTTACCGCTTTGGAGAAACGAATATTAGCGTTTCTCGGTTAGGCAACCCCCTCACACCCGAATCCCCGCCAACTCATCTTCCACCGCGGGGGAGGTCTCCAGGGTTTGCTCGGTGCCGTTGCGGCGGAGGGTCACACGCAAGCGAGGCTCGGATTTGCCGTCGGAGTAGCGGGCCACCACCGTGGCCGCCGTCTTCAATGCCGCCTCATCGGGTTCGCCGCGAAGCAAGCCGACCGGCGAGCCGAAATCGGGCGCCTCGATATGATAATCGCTTTTCTGCATCAATGTTTCTATAATCTCGTTCTCGGTCTGGTCACGTCCCACCACCAGCTTGGTCGCGTTGTCCAAACGGAAATGCCGTCCCACACGCAAAAGGTTGAGATCGTTGAAATCGGTCTCCGGCTTGAATTTCAAAAGGTCGCGCAGACGATCGGAGTAACGTTGATCGGTCAAGAGGCACCCGGACGCCGGCGACGGGTAGGTCTTCAAGCCGAACTCGTCGGCCAGGGCCATCTGAGGTTTGCGGGAACGTCCCTGGATATCGAGCAGCCACTCGCGCTTAATCAGCCCTTCCTTCTCCGGCACTGTCGGCGGGAGAAGCTTGCCGCAAAGGGGCCGCACCAGTTTGCCGTCGAGACCGCATTCTCTGGCCACCAAATCGAGCGTGAACTTACGCTGCGACATAGGCCGCTGGCCCATAACCTCGCCTGTGATAATGAAATCCGCGCCGGCCATATCCATGATCCCCTTGACCTCGTCAAGCATAGTCAACCGGCAATCTATACATGGATTCATATTCTTGCCATGCCCGAAGCGCGGGTTTTTGACGATATCGACGAACCGCTGCCCGAGATGCGAGAGCCGGACTTTGAATCCGAACTGCTCGGCGGCGGGGTATGGGTCGGAACCGCATGATGACGAATCGGTGGCGTCACACCCGAAATGGGTGAGGAATGTCACCGCCTCGACCTCCACGCCGTATTTCATCATCTGAAGTATCGCCAGTGTTGAATCAAGACCGCCCGAATAAAGGGCGAGAGCTTTTACCCTTTTATCCACATCATGCTCCTATGAAATTTTCGCCGGTGTGAGCCTGTCGCCCGATATGTTAAGCCGACTTCACCGATTCCTTTTTGGGACCAGGTCTGGCCATCGGATAAAATTCTTTATAATCCAGAGAATCGAGACTGACCGAACCTAACGACTTGGTAACCCTGATCTGCTCCGCTTTCCAGAAAGAATGCATGGCGCAACCCGGTTTCCGTCCGCAACCGTCGGCATCGGAATGCCTGATACAGTCGTTAACGGCGATCTTGCCCTGCATAGCTTCTATAATATTGAGAAACGTGATCTTGTCGCGGTTTCTGGCCAAACGATAACCGCCGTGAATCCCCTTGTAACTATGCAAAAAACTCTGCAACGACAGCTCTTTTAGTATCTTGGCGAGGTATTCCCTGGGAACCTGTTCGGCCTCGGCAATCTCGTTTATCGAACAGACCTTATTGTCTTCCCAGGCGGCGATGTAAACCATCGCACGAAGCGCGTAGTCTGATTTTCTTGAAATCTGCATCTTTTCTCCTTACAAATAATGGAGTTCATCTGTCCACTTATCTAACTATATATTTGATAATACCGTGTGTCAAGCCAAAACGTTCCCGGAAAATTAAATTTATGGCATTTCCTATCCATTACCGTAATTATCCTGTTGTTTTTCATAGAGTTAAGCAATTCAAACCGCTATTGATTTTAAGAGCGCAAGCAGATAGGATTCAGCTTAACAGTATTGATTACGGCTACTGTTTGCTTTCGCTTTTTCCCGATTTTAAATAGCGTAAGTTATTCACCGCTACCGCGATATTCCTTTTGAACATATCGTATTTGATATCGCCGATGGAGCTGTTCCGGAATTTCGATTTGAATTCGTCCTCGGAGAGGCCGCTTAAATGATGAAGATCTACATTTACCATATCCTCTCTCGGGATGAAACGCGGTTCCGAAGTCAGGATCGGTTTTTTGTTATACGGGCAGATGGTCTGGCAAATATCGCATCCGAAAATCATGTTGCCGGTTTTTTCGGCGATATCGTCATCGACCTCACCCTTATTTTGCGTAGTATGATACGAAATACACAACCCGGCGTCGATAACGCCGTCGGCGATTATAGCGTCGGTGGGGCAGGCGTCGATACATCGACGGCATTTCCCGCAGGTGCCCTCGACAGGTGAATCGGGATCGATTTCGAGATCGGCGATTATAACGCCGAGAAAATGGAAACTTCCAAGGGGCGGAACACCCCGTTTCTTTTTGGGGATAATGACGATTCCGTTTTTGCCGATAAACCCGATCCCCGCTTTGACCGCCAGCGCTTTTTCGCCTACAGGCGACGAATCGACGAATATTTTATATTTGAAATCACCCGCGATTCCGACAATTCGTTCGCAAAGCGATTTGAGCTTATCTTTTAAGACCGTGTGATAATCCTCGCCTCTGGCGTAGATCGATACATATCCGGTTTCGTCATTTTCCAACGGCTCACTATAGTAATTATGGGCGCAGACGATCACCGAGCGAGCGTCGGGCATATGGATTTTCGGATCGTAACGTTTGCGAGGCGATCTCTCCATGTAGCTCATACCGGATTGATAGCCTGAGTTTAACCATTGATACAGCTTGTTATGGCCTTCAGGGTCGTATTCGGCCGGGGCAATCCCCACGGCACTAAATCCGAGTTCCAGGGCTTCGCTTTTTATGAGCTTTTTTAGATCTGTCATAGCAGGATATATTAATGCCGACCGATTACTCGTCGATCATATGTTTGATTTCAAAAGTCTCGTCACCGCCATCAGCGACGGTAACCGGGATTATAATGCGTCCCTCCTTGAAGAAACATACAGCGCCAGGGCCGCTGTTACAGCAGAAGACCCGGTAATCGATCGTTAGTTCCGTTTTCCCCGGTTTCGCTTTAGCCGGAAATAGAAACGCTCTTTTCGGATCGGTGTTCTCGGTGGAATCAGCGTATATGACAGCCGGATCACCGCTGTGTATCGTCACCGTCGGAGGAGCCTCGTCGACAAACTTCAATGTTCTCGATAGAATAAATTTTACCGATAACTGTTCGATATCAGGAGAGATTGTCATCGGTTCAAGCCGGAAAATCTCGCCAGGATAATCTTCCTTCTCGGGCATTTCCGTCATTTCATCGAAGTTCATTCCGGCGAATAGATACGCGACTACTGATAAAATCGCTATTATAACTACAACCAATATTTTTATCCGCACATCATCTCCCTTATTAATCCGACCATCTTTTTGGCGGCTCCAGCCTGAGCATACGAAAATAAGCGATCAATTCTCCTCTGTGATGAATTTCATGTTCCAAAACGGTATTGATCATATGCGCCACGGAAACATGTATATGGCTGACAGTAAGAAAACGAAAATCGAGCTTGTTGTCATCAATGCCCGCTATGAACTTATCGCCGAGGATGTGAATCCGTTTCCACTGGGCGATGGCGTCTTGGAGATTTTCCGACGGTTTATGGCCGAAGGAGATCTTTTTTAATCGCAATGCTTCGGCGGTCTCTCCGAGAAGATCGGCTTCCACCACCGATATATGATCTATCTGCTCGCCGAATGTCATCAGGCGCGACTGGGGACTTATATCGAACATCTCCTGTTTGATACCCGCTATGACCATATCCGTTCCCTCGAAAAACATCTTGCGTTGAAATAAAAGAAGTTCTACCGCCGTCAAATTTTCACCGCCATTCCGAGACCATCGCGGATCGGTATTATCGATGATATGATACCATCGGAATTGAAAAGTTTCTTGTTAAATTCGAGTATCGCCGCGGTCGCGGCATCGGGATTCTCGTCAAGAACACGGCCCGACCAGAGGACGTTATCGGTGATAAACACGCCGCCGGGACGCAGGCGCATGATCGCCAGATCGAACGCGCGCGGGTAATCCTCCTTGTTGATATCGTTTAAAATGATATCAAACGGCCCGTCGAAACGCTCGATAATTTCCAACGCGTCGCCGACATGGAAATCGACCATCGAATCATACTTTCCCCTCTTGAGATATTCCATCCCTCGCCTGGCGTTATCGTCTGAACCCTCGGTGCAAATAATCTTACCGCCCTCTTTCATCCCTCCAGCAAACCAGTACGCGGAATATCCATAACCGGAACCCATCTCGAAAATCTTCTCAGCGTTTGTAATTCGGGCAAGTTGACGCAGGAAAGGGCCGACCAAAGGACCGATGATAGGGAATCCATTTCGTGACGCGTAGTCCTCCATTTCGGATAATATATCATCGTCTTTGGGGAGGATGTTTTTGATATACTCGTTTATACCCGGTTCGGTAATATTCATCGATACGCCCCTTTTAAGATAAAGAATTGGATCCGATGAAAATATTGTCGCCGTCGATCTTGACAGGGTATCGCGCGAATTTCCCCCATTGACGATCCTTCGAGCCGTCGCAGGAACCAAGAAGCATCGAGCTCAAACCATAGAACTCGGCCGGTATCGGGAGTTCGCAGGGCCTGGATCCGATTCCGCCGGCGTCCATGGCGATTAATTCATCGTCAATATCAAGTACGAATATACGACGGCCGTATAGAGTAGTCTTCAGCCAGCCCTTAGCTTTGAAATCCTCGAGTTTCCCCGCTCTGAAATATCTCTGCCGGGCCATTTATTTCGCCTCCACGGTCTCGAAAAGAAGCGACTCCAAAGCTATTGTTTCAGCCTCGCGATTGAACGTGGCGGCAAAGTTCTTAACCAACAGATTGGCCACTCTGTCGAACTCTATGTTTTCTCCGAGATTCGATTCTATCGAACCGACGGGATATTCGGTGATCCCGCAGGGGTTGATCAGCTTGAAATAATCGAGATCAGTACTGACATTCAAGGCCAGACCGTGATAGGTGATCCATCGCTTGACCGCCACACCGATAGCGGCCAGCTTGTGATCGTCGGCCCAGACGCCGGTCAGCCCCGGCTTGAGCCCGGCTTTAATTCCCAGGTCATCCAGCGTCGCGATCACCACCCGTTCGAGATCGCGAAGATATTTATGAAGATCGCGGCCGTGATTGTCGAGATCGATAATAGGGTAAGCGACAAGCTGTCCCGGCCCGTGGAAAGTGATATCGCCGCCCCGTTCTATCTCGAACAGCTCCACCCCGCGACGGTTTAGTTCATTTGGGGAGGAAACCAGGTTCTCTTGCGACGTCGCCCGGCCCATGGTGATGACCGGGTTATGCTCGGTGAGAATAAGGCTGTCGGGGATCTTGCCTTCACGACGTAAATCCACCAGGCGTTTTTGCAGGTCCCACGTTTCCGCGTAGTCGGTTTTCCCTAGATCGAACCTGAAAAGCTTTTTGTATCCTCTACTGCCCATGGTTATTCACTCCTTATATACATAAACATGATTTCGGTTCAAAGGGTTTCGTTATGATTTCGGCTGGATTTGGGAACTTCGGCCAGATGTAGGCCGAAAGGCTCATCCTTTCGACACCTCGCCGTTTATATTTGTCGAAACCATAAAGGTTTCGACTTACATTTTCACAGCCCTCCCCCTAATAGCCGAGATTTTCCAGTCTCGGTCGCGGGGTAAAAAAGCAGAGTAGGTTGAAAGGACTTACTGGTTCCCAAGCGCCGCTTGGGAACATACTCCAATCCCGAAACAAAAAGCCCCCTGGCCGGACGGCGAGGGGGCAACGGAATCGATAAATATCGGTCTTATTCTATAATCTTGATGCATTCAGCCGGACAGCTGTCGGAGGCTTCACGGCAGGCTTCCTCGACATCGGCGGGAACCTCTTCAACTATAACCTTGGCGATATCGCCGTCCATCTCGAAAACCTCGGGGCAGAGATCCACACAGATCTCATCGCCGGTGCATAGATCGCGATCGATTTCGGCCTTCATTTATTCGCTCCTTTCGAATTCGCCTTTGGGGCATCCCCCCTCGGACAATCTCCAATTTTCGGCTGTTAATATCGGAATAAAGATCGTTTACGCAAGCGTTTTTTTTCACATGGGAAGGGGAAATGTGGATCGGGGAGGGGGATGATTAGAAATTTCTTTAAAGTAGTCCTTGCCATAGCGATAGCGGCGAGTTACTTTAATGCAAGCAGTTTTACGAAAGGCGTTTGAAGGGTAAAATCCCATATTCGAGAATAAAAATGAAGCTATTTGACGATATCACTAGAGCCGATGAAAGCAAAAGGACGCCTACTACTCCTATCTTTGAATATTTGAATATATCTGCCCGACTGGAAATTGACAGATTAAGGAAAATTATCGAAGATTGGTATACACGTTATCCGGATGTTGACGATAAAAGTGAATTGAGAAATAGGTTTAGGTCTAAAGATGATTTTGAACATCATGGCGCTTTTTATGAATTATATAATCATGAACTATTTACAAAAATGGGATTTGACTTAAAGATTCACCCAGCCCTACCGGGTTCAACTAAGCATCCGGATTTTCTCGCCCAAAAGGATGGAAAGTCTGGATTTTATATTGAGTCCACAATCTGCTCGCCATCTAAAGAGGAGCAGACTCTTAACAAATTTTTAGAAGATGTCATAAACAAAATTGACCAACTAAATATCCCTAATTTTCAATTTTACTTTAAATTTGAGACCCATCCCACAACGCCCATTTCTAAGAAAAAACTTAAGCGCGAAATATCTGATAAATTAAATCTGTTAATTTCCCAAGATATTTACATTCCTCGAAGAAGAGATGATTTTTCTAAAGCACCCGTTATTAACTTTAGTATAGAAAACTTTAGATTTTCTTTATCTGTGTTTCAAAGAGAGGATAAACCCGATACTAGTACTAATGTAAGTAATATATTTTTTAGAATGGGATCCGCGTACAAGATTGACGCCGATCAGTCATTGCGTTCAACAATAACTACGAAAGCAAAAAAATACAAAAAGCTAGATAAGCCGTTTTTGTTATCGGTCGATTATATAGACCATAAAATTATAGAATTAGATGATTTTGATATAGGAAACGCCTTGTTCGGCTCAGAGCAAGTTGTTCTTTTGCTGGATGATAAGCATACCGTTACGGAAACACATTTGAAGCGAAAACTGGATGGAGTTCTATTTACCACTCAAGGTCCAATATATCAGAGACTGAGCGGCGTTTTATTTTCGTCTAATATTACATCTTCAAATTTCGAGACACGCACACCTGAACTTTGGTTTTTACCATATCCCAATTTACCATTAGATCATAATTCGTTTACTATACCTAAACGCAAACCCAATATCAGTACTGGGGAAATGGCGGTCGTTAAAGGAAGGGATATACGAGAAATATTGGGGCTATAACTCTCCATATTTTTATCAACAAAATAACGTTTTCTTAGATCTTGCTCACATTCTTATAATTCCCTACCCCCGCACCAGCCTCAACACCGTAATCTCGGATTTCGCGCCGATACGGATCTGCGGGCCCCAATGGCCGGTGCCTTTGCTCACGTATATCCGCGTATTTTCATATTTATGCAGACCCCTGACATACGGCTGCAATAACGCCACCAGGAAATGATAGGGGAAATACTGGCCGCCGTGAGTATGCCCGGAGATGACGAAATCGAACCCGGCCTTAGCCGCCTCGTAGATGCTTTTGGGCTGATGAGCCAGCAGGATCTTCACGCCCTCCGGCGCCCCGGCAATCGCCTTATGGGGGTCGGATTTGTGATCTTTGGAAAATTGCCCGCCTGAGAAATCGGTGACACCGGCAAGCGTTAACGTCCCGGCCCCCCGCTCGATTACCCTGTGTTCGTTTAGGAGGACGTCGAACCCCAGCTTGGCGGTCTCGGCCAGCCATTGGCCGACACCCGAATAATATTCATGATTGCCGGTGATGAAATATTTGCCGTAAGGGGCAAAGAGGTCCGCGAGCGGCGCGACATCGTATCTCAACTGGCCAACGGAACCGTCGACCAGATCGCCGGTCAGGGCGATGAGGTCCGGCTTAAGCTCGTTGACCTTATCGACAACCCCCTGGACGAATCGTCGTTTGATAATACTGCTGACATGGATATCGGTAATCTGGACGATTCTGAAGCCATCGAGATCGTCGGGCAGGTTCTCGATCGGGATATCGACATCGACAATATCGGGGATACGCATCGCCTGGTACACGCCGTAGCCGGTCATCGCCCCGGTAACTCCGAGAATGCCTACGTTGACCGAATTGAGCAATAGTTTTCGACGTTCCGGATCGATTGTGTTGGCTGTCGGATCGCCGGAGCCGAAAATATTTTGCGCCAGGGAAACCGTTTTATGGCCAACGGCGCTCAGGATGAATATCAAATCTTTGACTATTACGAAAGCGAACAATATAGTCAGAAACCCGAAACTGAAATACCCGACCCAGGCGGCGATATCGATCCAGATACCATCGATACCGCGAAACCGGGCTATTGCCGCCACAAATGGCAGAGCCACAAATATAAGGAGCGCGCCCCAGAGCAGGACATTAACCGGCACGCTGAACGCGGCGGGAACTATCAACCGCCAGCCGATATAGCCGTACATTAAAGAGAGAATCGTTATTACAACAATCAAAAACATAAATTACCTCAGGAGATTAAACGGAAAACTTACGACTGTTGTTCCGAATCATATTTAATGAATCTTTATCGGGATATTTTAGACCATTTTCAAATATATAAATCTTCACAGGCGTAAATATTCGATTATCGTCCCCTGAACGAGCGCGGCTGCCTGGAAACTGTCGATACATTAGAGAAAATCGAGGGGGGCGGCGATGTATCAATCTTCATCTTCTTTTCAGGCTGTTGTTTCGATGCCGGTACTCCCGTTGAGACCACGCTCTTTTTGGCGTCTGGAGAGATATTATACGAACTCTCGGCCGCCTTGATGATATCGCTATCGAGCCCCTCGGAGATTATCTCCTCGGTGAATTTCCTGCGTCCGGCGACAATCTCCCTTACATAACCGTCGATCTGCTCTTTCGAGTAAAACTTGTTGATATCGAAATTGGAAAGATCCCCGCCCTCGCTCTGATAAACCTCGTCGGTACCGAAAGGGCTTTTGCTATATTTATTGGTGCCGCGTAAATCCCCTCTCTGTATAGCGGCCATCAAGCTGATCGGAACACGAGTTGTTTTGCGGATCATGTTTTTCTTTTTGATGCCGTCCTTTTCAATCGTCTCCAGGAGCTCGCCCATGCCGCCGGTGTTGTATTGGTAAAAATGAAGCTTGCCCGGATATCGTGATTCGAGCCCTTTTAGTATCTCGTAGAAACGGTTGACCTTGAATCCGCGCGACCCGATTATAAAAGGATCGGTGCCGACCGTACGCACCGACTCGCCCGCCTTAACCGGTTCCGACGCGAAACTATGTGTCGATTCGCCCCAGAGATAGGCCAGCGCCGCCTGCTCCAATGTCAGTTTCTGGGCAAACGGCATGATCGTGTTACGTCGGGTGATAAACGCGAATACTAAACCGTCGAGTTCATCGATCGGCGGAAGGTTTATGCTCGGCGCCTCGATCGATACGAGTTTATTGCCGATCTTAATTCGCACTTTGCTCTTTTGAATCACCGAGCGGCCGTTGGCGTTGAGGCGCTCGTCGAGAAAATCAGGGTTTCCCTTATAATCGATCATGACATTTTCATAGAGGGCTGTTTTATCGATCAGCGCGTAATACATCGCCTCCTGCAGTTTGATATCGACATCGGTCTTGACGAAAAATCCCTGCTCAGAGCCGTAAGCGGAACCGTCGGGGCGAAGGAATACGATATCGTCCTGACAGACCTCGGTTCTTTCACCTTCTTTATGATTAAGCCCCAATTGATGACACGACCAGGTCGATTTGCCGGTGGCCGAAAGGCCAAACAAAAGCACACCGAATTTCTTGAGCTTGCCGGAGATCGCGTCTTTTACATAGACGACTTTCGTTCCGGCGTGAAGGCCGAGCATCCCCTTGCGGTCGGCGGCCCACATCGCCTGGCGTAAGAAGCCCTTTTTATCCTCGCCCATGTAATCGGAGCCTAAGGCGACATTGATATTATGTTCCGGAATGGAGAGCACCTGCTGACGTATCGGATGTTCCTCCGGGATATGGATCATGGTGAACTCGGGGCCGGGACGGCCTGTCGGTTTCGATAGAGTGTTGGCCCACATGTAGGCTGTTCTGAAATTCTTGGGATCGGCGGTGGACATGTAGAGATTGCAGATCGGATTGAAATCGGGGTTGTTGCCCATCTGGCGACGCACGTGGATGAAGGGCATGGTCCGCATTAATTGTAGTACCTTGTGAAGCTCATCGGGAGCGTTGGAGATAATCCCTTTCTGTAACAATGAGAGTTTTGGAAGGCGGACATCGGGCGAACCGAGGTAAACCGTCTTGGGGCCGATCCTGCTGGAGACTGCCGAACGCCATCCCCAGGAACCGAATACGGTCTGGATACCGGTTCTGGTAGCCATCGCTCTAAGTTTGCGCATGGAATATCGTTTTATGTTATTGCCGTTTAGAACCGTGCGGAGATTTTCCGCGAAATCTCTATATACCCTCTCGTTGTAAATTTCCGACATCGCTCACCTCATCTTGAGAATGGTTCAGGGGCAGGATTTTCATTAATTTGCCATGCCCTTAAGGTTATCGGTACGGTATTTAGACAGCATTAACAAAATCCACGCCGTTTTGGCCGTTTTTATTTGTGAAAAGCTACACAAACTCGGATTGGAAAGCAAGAGGAATCAGACGCAATCAATTTCTACTAAATCACTGTCATCATGAGCCGCAGCCGGGATCCTGTAAGGCTCCCGGGACTGAGCACCGGGGTCTTCACGTTTGCGCGGAATTTAATTTCAAGACTCCGGCTACGGGTGTTGACAAAGTCAATCAACGCCCTTTTTATTTATTGAGGGAATCACCTCTATCTTCTATAAATACTCTGGCAAAGGGGATTTTAAAGATAAGGATTATTTTATGTTTAATTGCGAGGATTCACCACAGCTTCGGGGCGAATTTGTTTGTATTGAGGATTTGGCGCCGGAGGATCATCTTTCTCGGAAGATAGAGCGGCATATTAATTTTTCATTTGTCTGGCAGAAGCATAAAGAGCAAATCAGGGAGAACATCTTGACGCCATCGGGCAAGTATCTCAGGCGGAAGCGTCGGGAGACGGTGGAGCGGTCCTTTCGCGTTTGAATCAACCTGAAATTCAAACGTCATCGATTTAAAAGAAAATACAAAATACTAATAGAAAAATATCCAAAAACAAAAGGGAGCCTTTAAAAACTCCCTTTTACCATCAGCCTGCGCTAACCAAGCGGGGCTTGGCTACCGGAGTAAAAACCGATTTTCGGTTTCACGATTCAATTTCCATTGCCCCGATAATTACAATCCGCTACATTATTCCCATGCAGCGCAAACGACCAGGAGGCAAACGCCCGCCCGGCTCGAAATCGCATCGAGCGGCGAAGTACTCCGATCCCGGGGCCAGAACGAATGTTAAAACCGAGGAGGATCTGTTCGCCATACTCGATCATTTAAGCGAAGATCCGTTTCTGCTTGTCCTCGACGGTATCCATGACCCTCATAATCTCGGGGCATGTCTTCGCAGCGCCGATGCCGCCGGAGTTCACGCCGTTATCGCTCCTAAAGACCGCGCGGTCTCCATCACCGAGACGGTGAGAGCGGTCGCCCGGGGCGCCGCCGAGAGCGTGCCGTTCGTGCAGGTAACCAACCTGGCCCGCACCATCAAGGATCTGCAAAAAGAGGGAATATGGTTTGTGGGCACCGACGACGAAGCCTCTCAGACCCTATATGATATCGAACTGACCGGCCCGCTGGCTATGGTCGTCGGCTCGGAGGGAAAAGGTGTCCGTCGCCTAACCGCCGAATACTGCGATTTCCTTGTTCGTATCCCGATGGCCGGCAAAGTGGAATGCCTGAACGCATCGGTGGCGGCCGGTGTCTGCCTGTTCGAGGCGGTCAGGCAGAGATCGTTGAAACGTTCTCGGTAGGATTGTCTCAACCCCAACCAAGACTATCAGATATTTTTATTGATTAATATCGTCGTTGCTGTATATTTAAGCCCGATGAGACATTCGCCCCATCAGCTTTTCACACATTCAAACGGAGAAAATCAAATTCCTGTGGTGTCGGGTCGCCTGACCCGACACAATACGCGGTCGGGTGAGGCCACCCGACCGCACAATAAAATCCATCAGCTTTCCACTCACTTAATCGGAGATAAGCGCATTGGCATGGTTTGACGCGTTCTGGGCCGCCGCGGTAGATATCGCCTGGGGTCTGCCATTGGTGATCCTGCTCGTTTCATCGGGCATATATTTCACTATCGCCGGACGATTCCTGCCGTTCCGCGCGATGCGTCACGCTATCAATATACTTCGCGGCAAATACGACAATCCCGACGATCCCGGCGAGATCAGCCATTTCCAGGCCTTAACGTCAGCCCTGTCCGCCACAATCGGCATGGGGAACATCTCAGGTGTCGCTATCGCTATAACGCTGGGCGGACCGGGCGCCATCTTCTGGATGTGGATCGCCGGACTGGTGGGGATGTCCACCAAGTATTTCACATGCACATTAGCGACGCTTTACCGCAAAAAAGACGAGCGGGGAATCGAACAAGGCGGCCCGATGTATTTCATCGAGATCGGGTTGGGGAAATATTTCAAACCTTTGGCGATCATGTTCGCCATCTGCGGTATGGTCGGATGTCTGGCCATGTTCCAGGTCAACCAGCTTGCCGGGCTGATCGAAACCGACTGGCAGGTCGAAAGCTGGATCACTGGTGTCGTATGTATGATACTGGTCGGCGCGGTCATCATCGGCGGAATAGTCAGGGTCGGGCAGGTGACCAGCAAGATTGTGCCGGCGATGTTCGTCCTCTATTTCATCTCGGCGCTTTACGTTATTATAATCAACTTCTCCGCGGTACCCGCGATCCTGCTATCGATCGTAACATCGGCCTTCGGAGGGAAAGCGTTGATAGGGGGAGTGACCGGCCTGGTATTTAAAGAGGTGCTTATCACCGGTATCCGACGTGCCGCCTTCTCCAACGAGGCCGGTATCGGCACCGCTCCCATGGCCCACGGCGCCGCCAAAACCAAGGAACCGGTGCGCGAGGGGCTGATAGCCATGTTAGGCCCGTTTCTCGATACTAATATCGTCTGCACCATGACCGCGCTGGTCATACTCTCCACCGGCGTTCCCGCAGCAAAAGACGGCGTGGTCATGACTGTCAGCGCCTTCGAGCATGCCATGCCGGGGTTGGGACGGTATATCATGACCCTGGTGATTATCATGTTTTCCATATCGACTATGATATCGTATTCGTATTACAGCCTCAAATGTTCCCGTTACCTGTTCGGGTATAAATTCGGAAGCTATTATGTTTATGTGTATATAGCCAGCCTCTTCTTCGCCGCTATCTGGAGCCAGGATACGGTGATCAACATCCTCGACACCTCCTTCGCCATGATGGCCATCCCGACTTTGATCGGCACGCTCCTTCTATCGCCCAAAGTGGTAAAGGCGACGAGGGAGTATTTTGGGAGGATGGGGTTGTGAGGGGGGGGGAGGGAACCTTAAAAATACCATTGATAGCTGTAAAATGGGCGGTAATTAATCATATCTTTGAATAAAAAGAAATATACGTCGGCTAGAAAATTAAACTTATTTCCATATCTTCCTTTCTTGTTTATTGTAGGTTAAGATATAAGGCTCTTCACTCGGTTCTAGAGCATTTTTCGCTGCAATTATCTCCTTTTTAAACAGATCGGGGTGCCTAAATTCGAAAAATAAGCTATAGATCATTGAAGGTGGAATTGGAAAGACAAAATCCGCCAGTTTCAAAACAAACATTTCTTGTATCAATTTATTAGGTTGAGATTCAATAATATCTTTGGGAGTTTTAAGAACATTCAATCCGCTTTTGGCAAAATTCGCAGCTAATAGATCAAAGTTGATATAAGTAGTTACCGATAATGAACCAAACATTAAATCTATACACGTTTTTTCAGAAAAGGGGAAAATTGAATATGGCATAATTATCGGTGAAAAATCAAACCTATCATAATTTGAAAACCCTAAAATGAAACCATTCCATCCTTCAGACATTTTTCTATGAAGATCTTCTAATTTATCGAAAATATCCTCATTATCTATTTTGTCGAAATTCATAACAGTCGTATAGGAATATTCATTTAGCTTTTTAAAAGCATAACCTTTATTATTAGCTGTAGCGATACAGTCGGTTAATTGTTTAAAATAATTCCGCGGATAGTAATCTAAAGGCAAGATAAGCCATTTTCTCCCACTTTCTTCCTTATATGATTCATTAAGAAAGAAGATGACATCATCGATCGCTTTAAGCTGCTTTTGACCCCTTTTTTTAGCGCACCTTACACCAGATTTTACTTCAATGATATTGAAAATACCCTGTTCCGTTTTTGAGACAATATCGCCATATCTAAGACAATTTGTTATGCAATTTATAATTGGCAATTCTCCGTCATTGTGATATTTCATCAAAAAGGTCAATAACTCTCCTGATAATCCCTCTTTTTGGATGTAACCGGATTCTTCGTGGTCAGAAAGCATGTATATTATACTTCTATTGTAATCAAATAACTTCCACGCAAGAACGTCCCCTATATCTTTTAGTTTGTTTCTAAACAGTTCGTAGATGAATATTTCTCGGTCAATTAACTCAGTATCTTCTTCGGGTTTGGCAGCTTGTTTTTGCTCTTTTAAGCCTTGAATTGTCTTTTCTGCGAAAATCATGTCCGCAAGAATATGCCATTGGAGATTTATGATACTAAGGAGACTTACATTAAATCTTTTTCTTGCTATTCTGAGATAATCTTCAGCCACCGCTTTAAAGTCGGACAACTTCGCCAACCTTAAGGCCCCTAATATTTGGTTATCCTTAGACGAAGCTATAGTAAGTGTACGCCGGAATTTTTTCTTTCTATCGCTAAAATCAGGTTCGGACGTATCCATCAAATTACCTTTATCCAACTAATTAAAAATTGCTTATTTTCCTAAACTGATTACAACCTCATTTATTTGTGTAAAATGAAAAGGTCTATTCATTTAATATCAACAGGAACTAATCATTACAGATTCTAACCTAATGATCTTATTCTTCATAGTCAATAGGAGATATTCCGAAATAGGGTTATATTTAGCAGATCGTCTGCCGACAACCGGGTCGCGGGGAGTCGAGCTCCCCGCCTACAGTATTCCCCCATAATTGTCCCAATTCCGTGGGTAGCATGCTCTTACACCACCCTCAAATACGCCGCGATCTGCCCCCGATGATGTATCTCGTGGTCGAGGTTGCCCCGGACAATCACCCACCAGACCGTGACCTCCCCGAAACGTTATTCGTATATGCTCTCGGTAAATCGTTGGGTGGCATGCTCTCACACCGAAGGTGGGTGAGCATGTAGCCTGCGGGTCATAATTTATTATGACCGCAGGGAAATGACGGTATCTACTTGCCTTTAATCTGTGGATTTTGATGCGCCAGTACGGGCGGTTTTTTTAGCGGTTTTTTTACGCTTATCGCAATGTCGGCAGACCTCATCAAGCATGAAAAGCTCATCCAAACCTATCCCAAAAGCACCCGCTATCCGATCTAAGGTTTCAAGTTCCGGCGTATGAATGCCTGCTTCTATCGCCTTTACTTGCCCCCCATCGATCTTTGCCTCACGTGCCAATCTATACGGTTTCCACTTTCTGCTGAGTCGCAACCCCTTAATTCTTCGGCCGAGAGCGGACAAGAACTGTTTGTAAGTCATTACTTGACAGCCAGTTGTAAAATAGCTTGAGAAATCTTCATTTTTTCCTTGACGCAACTAAGAAAACAGATTATAATCCGAGTACAAGATCAGGGATTAAGTCCCGATCTGTTCTCTCCAACCAAACCCCCGTTAGACAGCTTTGGTTTCCGGGCGGGTGATTTGGCGGAGAGTTTTTCAAAGAGCGGAGCTGAACGATGAATCTCGCCGTCGTTCGAAATAATTAAAACACAAAACGACCGTAGTTTTGTGAGCGAGTATCCCCCCCGGGTTGATCAGGCGGAAGGTCCGACGCGAACTCCGGGCCTTCGCCTGAATTATCTATGGGTTAAGCGTTTGGTATGTCAAGAATAGAATTTCCACGGTTAGGTCGTACCAATAGATAAGGCCGCAGTCGGTAGCTGGTCCATACGGATCCGTTATCCTGCGTGTCATAATTTATTATGACCGCTTCCCAACTGGGTAGCATGCTCTCGCACCGAAGGCGGGTAAATATGTTTCCCAAAGACGCGCTACATGCTTATTCCGACAAAGTGTCGAAAAAAGCATGCCACCCGACTGTCAACCGCCTATAATACCATCCGCAAATACGCCGCCACCTGCCCCCGGTGATCTGTCTCGTGGTCGAGGTTGCCCCGAACGATCACCCACCAGATCGTTACCTCGCCGAAACGTTATTCGTATATGCTCTCGGTAAATCGTTGGGTGGCATGCCCTTCCTGACTTTATGTCGGGATGAGCATGTTTCCAAGAAACGCGCGAACATGCTTATCCTCCGACCACAGGTCGAAGCAAAAGCATGCCGCCCGTCGGCATAACCCTGTTTCAACTTGAAACAGTTTAAACATTCCCCGTTTAAAACTGCAATATCCGTCCGATACTATCGGCAGGTAATATCAAATACAACTTCGGGGGGAGTTATGATCGGAGCTACGAATCTTTTCAGTTTTTTAAGCAGGTTTACTTTCAGCGGCCTGTCACGTTTATCGCACAACTCAAGATACTACGATCAGCCGACAAGCCTGCTTTCCAACAAGCAGGTCAACGAACAACAGTCTTTACCCGCCGAAACTACGGCTCCTATCGAGGAGGGAACTCCACCTCAGGATACGATAGAGCTATCGAATACCGATCCTAAAACTCCGACCGATGAATCACCAGTTGTCTACACCCCGGAAATTATAGCTGAAAACGCTCCCGAAGCTCCCGCGACCGCTGTCGATGAAATCCCCGAGGAATCCGAAAGCGGTCTGGTCGCCGTTAAAACGAAAATAAACGCCCAGTTTAATATGAATATGATATTCGATCTCTCGGCATTCGAGCAAACGATTATGACCTTCGCCGAGGACGCCGAGGACGGCCAGGTCGATATAATGTCATACACCGATCTGAATATCGGTCTGCACACCGATCTGCATGCCCGCGCGCATATAAGAGAGACATTCCAGGTCGAGGAGGGGATGGAGGGGGCCTCTTCCGAGCTGAAATATAGAGAGAAAGGCAGGTTCTCGAGTATGGGCGCCGCTCTGCTTAAGAGCCGCGGATTCGAGGCCGGCATGTTCTACAAGGAAAGCCTGAAAACCAAATTCAAGTTACATCAGGAATATAAGGACGGTTTCCTGCGGGTATCGCGCAAAATGGCTTTGAAATACACCCAGGACTTCCGGCTCAATCTCCGTTCCATCAATATGTACAACAGCCAGGCCGAAACACTCGATCAATCGGGCAACCTCGATAACTACCTGACCAGCGCCGAGGCGATTATCGATTCCCCGCAATCGTCGGGCAATCTGATCAACCGATTCTTCGAGGCTGTCGAGGGGCATCTCGACGGCGCCGAGGATCAACTGATCGATAAAATCGAAAGTTTCTTCGATAGCATGGCCAGCGAATTGGGTATTGGTTCCGGTCTCCTGGAATCCTCGCGCGATGCGCTGATCGACAACGTGGAGAGCTTTTTCGACCGGGTCGAGACCGCGGTTAGCGCCGTAACGGCAAGATATATGCCTGATTCCGTTGAGGTCGAATTTGCGGAACCGCCGCAGGAAATTTCCGATCCTATAGAGCCCGAGCTTCAGCAGGAGGCGACGGCAACCGTCGAGGTCTGATATAGATCACGCCTGAACACCCATAAACCGCTATAAACGAAACTTTTCTGACTATTTTACGTTTTTATAGTGACTGCTCACCTGTCGTTCCGTTTATTGGTGCGCCGAGCGGTTTTTTGAATTTGGGAATATTGTGAAAGAATAAGTAATAATCCCGCCAAAGGAGTACTTATGAGAAGCAAAGTTTTATTTATCGTCCTTATTACGGTGATGGCGCTATCGTCGTCCATTGCCGTTGCCGACGATCTGCCGGATCTGAAGTTCGAAAAATTCGAGCTTTCCAACGGCCTCGACGTTATCCTTCACGTTGATAAAGCCATTCCGATGGCTTCGGTCAACGTCTGGTATCATGTCGGCTCTAAGAACGAGAAACCGGGTCGCACCGGATTCGCCCATCTGTTCGAGCATATGATGTTTCAGGGTTCGGAAAATCACAACACCGATTTCTTCGCGCCGATTGAGAAAATAGGCGGGCAGGTCAACGGTTCCACCAGCGAGGATAGAACCAACTACTGGGAAAATATCCCCGCGAATTATCTTGAACGAGCCATCTGGCTGGAGGCCGACCGGATGGGATTTCTCCTTCCGGCCATGACCCAGGAGCGGCTCGATAATCAGAAAGACGTTGTCAAAAACGAACGCCGTCAGGGTCTGGATAATCAACCCTACGCAAAATCTTATGAATTGATGCTTTCATTGATGTATCCGGATGATCATCCCTACCATCATTCGGTAATAGGAAGCATGGAGGATCTCTCCGCCGCCAGCTTGGAAGACGTGATGGACTTTTTCAAGCAGTACTACACTCCCAATAACGCCTCGCTTTGCATAACCGGCGATTTCGATCCGGCGCAGGTGAGGCAATGGGTCGAGAAATATTTCGGGACCATCCCTCCGGGCGCTCCAATCGACCGCATGGAAAACTGGGTTCCCAGGATGTCCGAGATCAAGCGCGCGTCGGCGGAGGACGCGGTAAGTTTGCCTCGCTTGTTCATGCAATGGCATACGCCGGCGTTTTACGCCCCCGGCGACGCTGAATTCGATCTGCTGGCCGATATACTGGTCTCGGGCAAAAACTCGCGTTTGTACAAAGCTCTGGTCTATGATAAAAAGATCGCTCAGGATGTCACTGCTTATCAATCATCCAGTGAGATTTCAAGCACGTTCAGTATCTCGGTCACCGCCAGGGAAGGGCATACTCTCGACGAGATCGAGGCCGAGGTTGACGCTATCCTAAAAGATATTTTAACCAACGGTATTACCGAAAACGAATTAGCGCAGGCCAAAACCACTTGGGAAGCGCAATTCGTGCGCGGGCTCGAACGTATCGGCAGTTTTGGCGGGCGGGCGGATCGTTTTAATCGGTATAACGTTTATCTTGGCGATCCGGGGATGCTCCGGTGGGATATGGAACGCTACTCAATCGCCACTGTAGCCGATATCAACAAATTTACCAGAAAATATCTCGATCTGAACGGCCGGGGTATCCTGCACATAACCCCTCAAGGCGATCCTCAAGCGGCCGAGGTCGATTTCGACAGATCAGCCATGCCGGGCGCGGCTTCCGAACCGTTGTTCGCCCCACCCATTATTCAGAAAGCGACTCTTTCCAACGGTATGGAATTAATGCTTGTTGAGGATCACAAATTGCCATTGGTGCAGGTTAATATAGTCCTGGAAAGCGGATGGGCGTCGGACCCCGCCGACAAGCCGGGCGCGGCGGCGTTGACCGCCGATCTTCTCGACGAGGGAACCAAATCGATGGACGCTTTAAAGATCTCCGACAAGATAAAACGTCTTGGGGCGCGTCTGGGAACCAATAGCTCTTTCGATAACTCAACCGTATCGTTGAACGTTTTGAAGAAGAATCTCGATCCGGCGTTGAAGCTGATGGCGGATATTATCATCAACCCCACATTTCCGGAAAAGGAACTCGATCTAAAACGCGAAATATATCTCGGACGTATTCAGCAGGAAGCTCGTCAACCGACAACAGCCGCGTTCAAGATATTCTTCAGAGAGCTTTACGGCGCCGATCATCCGTACGGACAACCCTACACCGGCTCGGGCACGGAATCGTCGATTAACGCGCTTACCCGAGCGGATCTTAAGAGTTTCTACAAAGCGAACTATTTCCCCAACAACGCTACGGTAGTGGTGGTGGGAGATATCACCTTTGACGATGCTTGGTCTAAACTGGAGAAATACTTTAAAAAATGGAAACAGGGAACGGCGGTCAAGGGAACCGTTATCGAGGTGAAACCTCTCTCAAAGACTAAAATCTGCATCGTGGATAAACCCGGCGCCCCGCAGAGCGTGATAGTGCTGGGCAACCTGGCCATGAAGCGAAACGATCCCGGTTACCTGGCGGCATCGGTGATGAACAATGCCTTTGGCGGGCAATTTACCGCCCGTATCAATATGAATCTCCGTGAGGATAAAGGGTACACCTACGGCGCAGGTTCGTTTTTTACCGGGAGAAAAGGTCAGGGCGCTTTCGCCAGCTATGCCCAAGTTAAGTCGGAATTCACCGAAGAATCGATTTTCGAATTCATGAAAGAATTCAAAGACGTTCTCGGCGAAAGACCGTTAACCGACGAGGAACTGTTCGATAGCAAAAACAACATGGTCAAGGGATTCCCGCAGGATTTTCAGACTTTAACCAGAATCGCCGGGCAACTGGGATCCATGACTACTTTCGGTTTACCCGATGACGAATGGGATACTTACATGCGACGGGTTAATGGCATCGATATGAATCTCGCTACCAAAGCGGCCAAAGACCATATCCATCCCGACGGGATGCTTATTGTGGTTGTCGGTGATCGCGAAATGATCGAACCTGGCATCAAAGAGCTGGGATTCGGCGAGATCGTTCATCTCGACGCGCAGTAGCCTCAATCTTACCTGAAAGCATTAAAACGACGGGCGGTCGAAAGGGCCGCCCGATTTAATTTATTGCCGGAAACCGGTATTCTGCTATATATTTCGTTCGAGGTGATAGATTGAATTACGTTCTGGAGAAAAGGCGGGGAGTAAAGGGCGTTGTCGGCGGGAAAGATATAATTGTTTTCAGCACCAACGATTATCTCTCCCTCTCCTGCCATCACGACGTGGAGAAGGCCGCTGTTGACGCTTTAAGGCGATACGGCTCGGGCACGGGCGGCGCCCCCGGAACCACCGGCACTACGTCAATTCATGTCGAGTTATCAAAGGCGATCGCCGAATTCAAATCGCGGGAAACCGCGGTAATTTTTCCATCGGGATACCAGGCCAATATCGCGCTGCATCACGCGCTGGGTAACGGCAATACTTTATTCTTCCTTGATAACAGGCATCACCCATCGGCAGCCGACGGAGCCCGGTTGGTCAAAGATTGCCGGATTGTCAGATTTGATCATCACGATCTCGATGATTTCGAAAACAAACTCAAATCAGAATCGAGCGGGAAAAAAGTAATCAGCCTGCCGTCCGTATTTACCGTAGACGGCGATATCGCGCCGTTGGATAAGTTAATAAAGCTAAAAGATAAATACGGCTTTATCCTGGTTCTCGATGAGGCCCATGCCAGCGGATGCGTGGGTAAAACCGGCCGGGGTCTGGAGGAACATTTCGGGCTTAAAGGGGCGGCCGATTTTATAATGGGCACGTTCTCCAAGGCGTTCGGTTCGGCGGGCGGGTTTGTGGCCTATGATAACGATCGCCTGTCGCTCATAAAACGGGGATTCAGGCAATTCGAGTTTTCAACATCGCTTTCCACCGTCTCGGCGGCATCGGCGCTAAAAGCGCTTGAAATATTGAACGCTGATTCAGGCTTGATGGACGCGCTTCGGGATTCCAGGCGAAGGATTATGGATAATTGCCGCAAGAACGAGATTGATATAATAATCGGCGAGAGTATGATCATACTCGTTCCTTGCGAAAATCGCGAAGACGTTCAAAAAGAGATGCTTTTTGACGGTTTCCTTGTTATGACCGCCGAAGCCGAGATCGACGGCGCGTTAAAATCGTGTATCAGAATAACCGCGAATGCCGCCCATACCGAAAGCGACATCGAAGGTTTCGCCCGGGCGTTGCGGACGAATCTGAATTAGTAAGATATATATTTGGCCGGGTGGCAACCTCAAACTGGTTTGGGGTTGAGCATAGAAATGTAGGTCGGCCCCGCGAAACGCGGGGTCTGCCGACATTTTTATATTAATAATAAGATTATAAAAGGCGCGGGGGGTAAACCCAAATTCCCCGCCTACAATTAGAATTTTAGTTCCGTCGGATCGTAGTCCGATAGGACGTGATCCGACGGTTATAAGTGTAATGGTCAGGTCACGTCCCGATCGAAAATGGGGACTACGACCTGACCGAACATATGATGTTTTCTAACGACATGTTACATGCTTATCCTCCGACCACAGGTCGGAGTAAAAGCATGCCACCCGTCGCCTACATTTATATTATATGGTCATTGCGAGGAGTCCATAAGACGACGAAGCAATCTCTAATTATTACCATCGTGGTGTCACATTGCCTGACCCGACACATCCACAGCGGCCAGGTGAGGCCGCCTGACCGCACATTGAAACTCGATACATTAAATAGCCGGGACTTTCCAGTCTCGGTTATGCGGGACTGGAAAGACCCGCCTATTAAAGAGCTGTTACAAAAACTTATATGTCAGTCCCAGCGCCAATGTCTGCTTGAACCTTCCCCGCAGATCGACCTGCTTGTCGTAGAGAAGCTGGGCATACAAAGTAACCACGACATATTTCGTGATACTTGCCGAGATAGTACTCTCGAAATTAACATCCACCGCTTTCCAGTAATCCTCGGCCGGGGTGCCGGCGAAATCGTCCTTCTGAGAATAATACAGCGCTCTAAAGAGCGAGAGCTTGCCGATATAATTGAGTTTTTCGGAAAATACGAAATGGATATCGCTGACCGACTCGATACCGCCGTCGGAGGATGTTTCGGTTTCGAATGTCTCGGCCACGGTATCCACTATAATCTTGTTGATATTCTGCCTGACCGAAAAACCGAGACGGGACAGGATCTGATCTTTGTCTTTCTCGTAAAGCATCTTGGAGATACCGGTAGATTCGGTTAAAAGGATAGGATTGAGATACCGTTTGAGCGGATCGTAGGAAGCGTCGAGGAACTGCGACTCGATCCTGAAAGCGACATAAGGATCGAAATATTTATCGAGAGTAAACCTTCCTAAGTTTTCGATATCGATCTTGTCGGTTGATTTGGTCGGCCTGGCCCAGTTCTTGGTGACTTTGTCCTGAGTATGGGTCTGCCCGAACTGCAATTTTGAGATATTCTTAAAATTGAATTTCGGCAAAACCTGTTTCTCGAAGATAGCGTCGGCCTTGGAGACCCAGGATATATTGCCCGCCTCTCCTCCGGTCCAGCTATCGGAATATGAGTTCTGGGTCATGTTCAATCCCAGATCGATGGACTTGCTCCACGGCTCGCCAGCCGCGACCATGCTGGAACAGGCCAGCAGGATCAGCGCGATTAACAGTATTGTCTTTTTCATTTCCTCTCTCCTTATTTTAAGTGAATTTTCTCGATAAACGACTAGCGGGTTACTATAATTTCCTGTCTAATTATTAAATATTAAACATAATGGGAGGGAATGTAAAGCGATTTTGGGGTTGATTTATGACATTCTATCAATCAACTATTGTGTAGCGGTTTACCTGCTATATACCCGCACCAACGAGACCACCTGGCTGCGGGTGGGGTGGAGGTCGAGATGCGAATCATCGTACTTGACAGTAATATTATATATACAGAAAAGGAAAATAATAATACTTGACTCGTCAGATGGAATTAATTATTAATTAAATGGATTGTGAGGCAAGGTTGCTATGAAGCAATTTGGAATTATATTAATATTGATAATGCCGGTAATGGTTTTGGCGCAGAGTGAATACTTGTTTAAAACCTATTCTGATAGGGGAAGATGAATAAAGGTCGAACGATTAGAGCCATACGAACAAGGTAGTTTTACTTTCACGCCTATAAAGTTAAGCGGTGGAGTGCGGCTATCCGAACTGAATGAATATCAGCTCTTCGATATGGCAAGCGGCACCATAGATGCAAGGTACTTCTTCTTTTCAGGTACCTATACAGTAGATACCGTAGTGATAGACGGGAGAACGGTGTATTATAATTCCCCGACATTCAACTGGCCCGCCGAAATTGTAACCCGGGCTGATTTGATTCCATCTTTTCGTAATAAAGTAGCCTATACATACTCGTTCATCTGCGGATGCTACGATTATGAAGAAGATCCTGTCCCTCCGGACTCCGCGCGGCTTGCCGACGGGATCGGCTATTTGCATAAAATATATCCGCCGTCTCCCGGATGGTCATATTGGGCCGGCTATAATAATTATCTCACTCATGCCCATCCCTGTATTGTCTACCCCTGCCCCGGAGGCGGCGGCGTGGATTATAAAAGGGCTTTCGTTTTCACCGATTCTCCATATAATGAACTTCCCGACGATGTTTTACTTTCAGGGGCATCTCGACTTTATTTCAAAGGCTACCATAGCGGCGGTCTCTCCGGGTCATACGTAAAGCTATATCTGGAAACCGATCCCGCAAACGATATTACGGTGCAATTGACTTATGACGGCGACGAAGCCTGGCGTGGCTCAATTGAGAACAGCAAGGTTTTAGGTTTAAAATCGTTTAACAAGGTGATCGGACTATATCAAGAGATCCGTCAGGATAATACGGATTGGTTTCTCGACAGCGCGTATGTCTATGTCGGTTTACCGAGGATAGCGACCTCAGTCGATACGGTGATAATAAGAACTGATTCCATGAAGATCTCCGATGATTTTATAGCGGCCCTTTATTTCGAGGACGATTATTCCGGCAATAAAATTTCCGCGCACACCCGCATAGACAGCGCCGGATATAGGTATAGCAGTTTCTGGGTAGCTAACTCGAACCGCCCACCTGTAAGCCGCCAACGATATGAAAGGGACTACCCCTCAGACTCCACCTACCTATGGTGGGACAACTCCACCTACGCCGCGGCGGTGACTTTCTGGCGGGACTCCCTTTACGTGGTCGGCGGGTCATTGAGCGTGAACTGCGTCGGTGCAATGACGCCTATTCCTAACATAGACAACAGCTTCACGGCGACTACCGATACGGTGATAAATGACACACCCCGGGCGACGAAGTTGATCCTGGTAAATGGAGAGGCACCGAATTTATCAATCTCCCATCAACTTGCGGATGATATCGTAAGAGCCATGGCCTATCAGGAATCGAATTGGCATAACTACTCCAACAACTATCCTCTGGAACATCATATTTATACGATGACCGGTATGATGCAGATATCTAGATACTGGTGGGAAAATGTATTCAATGGTACCGATGACGACGGTCTTCCCGATTCATATTTTCTATGTAAATGGGATAGCTTAGCTTGGAACTGGACATTAAATGTTAACAATGGCCGCTATATTTACCATGACGTTAACTTTAAGAAGATGACGGAAAAACAAAAGACGTGGGATTCTTTATATTTCCCGCAAAATGATTATACGCCGGACTTTACGAATAGAGAGGATTTATCATCTTATGGTTATCACGAGGGCTGGCCTACTATGAGGTTTGTAACCGCAGACAACTGGCATGAAAGAATCTGGGAGCATACATATGTTGTCAATATACGGAAAAGAAAGGACCTAAAACCATGGGAATAATCAGGGATCGTCATTTATCCTTGTTAATTACATCGTTTACTATTGTCATTTTGTTTCAGGTCGCTTTTTCTCAAAATTTACTGTTAAATTCCTACAATATTGAGACAATACCGGACCCTGTAAACGTAGTATATGAGATAAATTTCGAATCAAAAACCATTACGGATAGCCTTATATTACCCATTCACCCTCAAACACCTCTTCATCTGGTTCAACGATATAATCTTCGAGATGGTAAAACCATGTATAGTGGCCACCGTAGTCGTGCCATACTATAACATAGTTGCCCAGAGTGCTGCTCCAGCCTACAGCGAAAACGTGCCCATACTTCACATTGTATACGGGTAGAGATATTTGAGCTCTGAGATCAAATCCGTGGTGGAACCATGTGCTCCAGTTACGAGGGCCAAAACAGCTGGTTATAACATCAGGAGTAGATGTTGCGCTAACCGGCCACACCTCCGCACGGCTTATGCGCAGGCTAACGATATTAAGAAAAATTAGAAGGCATAAGAGCCGTTTCATCGTTTTCCTCCCTCTGTTAACCATAATTTGATGTTCCGTCCGACGACCTCTATAAAATCATTTGAATTCCCTATCGGGTAAAGTCTTGACCCTACAAGGCCTTCAGTCGCTACGCCGCGAAAATCCGGATCGAGATCGATCAACAACGAGCGTCCCATATATTGGTTTCTCGAACCGGACCGGTAAAATGAAAAGAATCTGTATATGAGAATCTCGTCCCGAAATGATAACTCGACCCACGTACCCTCTCCGCCGGCGGATTTTTCCTCCGGGGGAAGTTCAATTTCCGCCTCCCCGATAACGCTGCCATCTAAAGACATGATGTTTACAATTTTCTTGGGAGCTTGACCGGTTAAAGACCTGGTGAAAAACTCAACGAAGCAGAAAATATCCGCTTTGTCGGAAAACTCAACACTGTGTAAATATCCTTTTCTAACAAAACTATTCACCGGGTTTAGATTCTTATCGACAACGTATATCTCATGGTCATTCCAGATGGCAATTCTTTCTCCGCCAGGTGAACAATCCATGTGATAACCGCCCCTCGATCTGCCTGTTATCGGCTCTAAAGGCGATTCAGCCACAATCTCATTCCTGGCGACATCGATGATTGATATGCCGGATTTATTAATACAGACAAGCAGGTAATCGTCAAGGGGTTTCACGTCCCAATATAGATACTTTTTCTCAACCGGAACGATCTGGCCTTTACTATCTAATACATGGAGAGCGGTCTCGTAATGTCCGGTGGAAATAGAGTAGAAATACATCCCTGTGGGAGAGCTATGGAATTCCTGGTCCCTTCGAGGACACGAAAAAAGATGCTTCCCTGTTTCGTCGTAAACTTCGGTTACGAAAGATGGATCTTCTTCGGAGTTTTCCGGAGCCTCGATCTCGTGTTTTACCATAACCCTGTTGCCCGATCGGGATATATAGATCAACCGGGGATTATAACCCAGCCCCTGGGTTGACCATAGCAGGTTGCCCGATCGATCGTAATGCCTGTAAACATTCCATTCATCTTTTTCCTTATCCAACATGAACACACCGAAATAATCCGTCCCGGCAAGGGCGATTGAAGGTTCTTTGGGGAGCTCGGTCTGCCATGTCATTTCATGGTCCGGGAGTAAATCGGCCAGGGCGGTTAGTTCTCCTGCCGGCACGCTTGAGGCTGATAACAGCGATCCAGATATGACGAGCAACAGGAGTCGAAACCCGGTAAATCTTGAAACTAACTTCATTTGAACCTCCTCTTCTTCATCGAGCCTGATACGGCCCACGACCATAGATAGTCACGCTTGGCACTGTTTCAACAACTATCTTACCTCCTTGCCTTCATCGGACTTGATATAGCCGCGGACCACAGATTTTCAAGCTGCATGTTATCTCAGTAACACCATCATTCCTCGGGCCTCTTTGGTATTCGTTCCTTTTATCGAAAAGTAATAAACGCCCGAGGCGACGGCATTCCCGACGCTATTCAGGCCGTCCCAGACGACGCTCTGTTCACCTGCAGTATGCACATGATGGTCGATACTTCTAACTTTCCTCCCTTTAATGTCAAATATAACGATTTCCACGGGCTCCGTAATCTCCGTTGAGAACGAGATCACTGTTGATGAATTGAACGGATTGGGATAATTGCCGACCTTCTTCCGGTGTATTTCTTCACCGGCCAGACCGGACTTCGGATTTACTACCACATACGCGGTTTCCGCCGCGCAGTTGTTGCCCCGGTCGAAAACCTCGATTGTAATAGTATCTGTAACCGGCTGTAATACAAAGGGGGCCTTGTATTTGGCTTGTGGTTGATCGTCCGGCTTGATTGTACCCAGAATGCTCGTCCATAGATAGCTCGTGCTATCACCATACCCATATAGAACGTCAAGGTCAGATGCATCTACCTTGATGTTTTCAAATGCGCCGGAGGCTATCTCAGAAGGTATATCGACGAAATCAATATGCGGACAGTAGCCCCATATCGAGTCAAACTTTACGCCATCTATGTATGCCATGAATTTTCCCGCCTCGGAACTCAGCCCATCGTCGTATCCTATTAGAAGCTTGGAAAGTGTTTGTCCGCCGTATTCACCAAGGTCAAATGAATAATACTGCCATTGGCCGGTTGGCGAAGTATGGTATTCCGGGCCGATTCTGACGCCGAATTGGTCGACGATGTAACCATTATTAGAATAATCATGCAGATATGTACCAGTGGAATCTATGGCATCAATGCTAACGTGCCCCGGGTCAGTAGGCGCCAACTCGATGTATAACCAGAACGATAGATACCTTACAGAATTGTCAATGGTAAATCCGAGATCATACAATTCCCAGTAGATGTATGTATCTCGCAGGCTGGTGTCCTCGCCGGAAACCCGGTAGGCTCTCTCGCCCCAAGGCGTTCCAAAACCTTTCGATTCAGGATAAATACATGCCACAGTTCCGCGTAAACCTGAACCAGACGAGTTGTAAACCTTGTTCTGGTAAGGAACACGATCTTTGAGTTCAAAACTGGTAGCTGAGAATTGCTTGACGAATCCCGAGTTTGTCGAAAGGGTCAAGGCAGGATCACCAAACAGAATAATCGATCTGATATTGTCAGGTACGACTAATCCGCTTTCCCATACTTCAAGCTTCGCTCTATTTACCAGTCGACCAATATCCGTTATTCGTTCTCCAATTATTTGCTTGTTTAGCTCCTCTGCGAAAGTGACATCGGACCCCTGCGTTGTGGCGCCGGCCGGCGCGAGAAAGGCGATGGCTCCGGTGGATTCCGGTAAGACAAGATTCTTAGACCAATTGGTGAGACCGTCGTAATAAAACTGGTCGAAATAACCCATGTGACAGCTTAATCCAAATATCGTAGGGTATTTGCCGAAATTATGCAGGTCAGTATACGCATCGAAGATAATTCTCGCGGGATCTCTGAAAGTATAATAGACGAAATCGCGCCAATCGGCGCCGGTCCCTAAGGCCGTAATTAATAGTTGACCGTCATCTATGGCGCCAGCCAATGAGTCTTTTCTTACCTGGTCGGAATTGGAGGCGGAATAGAATAGAATCTGGGAATTCCATCCTTGAGAGCTTACAAAATCGCTTATCTGGTTCGCCGTGTATCGAACGTAGCCAGGCTGGGGAGAATTAAAAAGAGTATCCCTCAGTGAATCCCCTGCTACGATCAGATAATTACTTTTCCATGCTTGATCCGGAGCATCGGCCTCATATTCAAGTAGCTTATTCACATAGCCGGTGATTTCCTGTTGTGATGTCGCCGGAATTCTGCCGATGAACAAATCCGGCAGAACGAGATCATCGGGAGGATCTACGCATACGTAAATATCATCTGTAAAAAGAACATTCCCGTATACGGGCGAAACTCTGTAGCTGGGAATGTAATTTCCAGCGGAGCTGTTGGCTTCGCGACTCCAATCTGGATCATCAGCGGCGTCTCCTATGAGCAATACAAAAACAGGTAGACCAAGGCTGTAATCATAGTAATGGATTATTTTATCCCTAATGTATGTATTCTCCATGCCATCGCTGATCGTGATTATCCTCACCTCTCTTCCCTGACTTTCTCTATATTCCGCTAGTTGTTGTACAGCGTCGCAGTAGAGGTCCTGATGCACAAATATGAGATAGTCGGCATTGATCCCTATTCTCGGCACGCCTGGTTCCGCGTCGGCCCCCGGCGGGATTGTGACCAGAAATAGACAGGCCATATACATCATAACGCCTAAAGGGTTAGTCAATCTCGTAATCATTCTACAACCTCCATTATTTATCTCAGTAGCGTAATTTTCTTGGTTTCGGCGTGTCCACCGCTTTGCATGGTTAGAAAATATATCCCGGAAGTCAGCTCGTTTCCGTCATCGTCAAGACCGTCAAACATGATAAAGTAGTTTCCTGGTGAAAAATGACCATGTGTCAAACAACGGACTTTTCGCCCAAGCGCATCAAAAACGCTTAGTCGAATCTGATCCTTTTGCTCTTTTACCCACGGCGAGCGAAATAATGGTCCCGTTATTGAAAGGGTTGGGATAGCTTTCGGTAAGCGCTGTGGTCACGGGTAGAAACTCTATCAGCCCGGTGGAGGCGATCAGGTTTTCTATAAAGATCTCAGCGTCGTCCTCGAAGACCAGTTGAAGCTGGTAGAAATATTCTCGTTGATTTTCGATCTCGGGATCTACTAAAACATAGATGTCGCCATTTTCAACAGCGGGGATAGGGGCTCTCGTAATTTTTTGAAAATCTCCGTCAATTCTCTCGGCCTTCCATATATTTGTTCCCGCGATTGGAAAATTCGAGTTCAGCCTCCACCTGAGCAATACAGCACCGTCCAGAAGATCGGCGGTAAAAGAAGCCACATACACGGCCGGAGAAAAACACCGAGGATTGCCCCACCAGCAGTCCGATGTCTCATCGCAAAACGGACATGCTATGGGCGCATTCGGAGTGATATCCTTTACAATTAATCCGAATTGACGATCACCATCAGGCGGCTCTGGAATGTAGTGACCAGAATAAAGAGATAAAAGCCAGCTGATACTCTGGACATTACCTCCGACGCGCTCCAAAAACGCACCCTCTATCGACGGATTGTTTCCGTCTGAATAGGGCAGTATTTGCAGCGGGTTTAATCTTCTGCCGGAAGGATAGTATTGAAAATGTAACATATCAACTGAATATTCATCCCGTCCAGTAAGTCCTATTACTTCCCACGGCCAGTAAAAATTCCCACGGATGGCTCCGATATTGCTAAGATACCAATTATTCAGTAAGATAATTCTCGTCTTGATGATGCATGCGAACACGAAGAGGACCATTATTAGGATCATTGTTGACGAACGTGTATAGGCCGTAAACAACAGGGTTGACGTCCGTGCCATAGGAACAGCTAATTTCTATGCCTTCATTGAAATGAAAACCCTCGCAGGTAGTTGAGACCGGGCCGAAAGGATTAATAATACATGACGGATCAATGCATGTCGAGATAGGCCACGAAGCCTGCGCCTTTATACCTGAGGCGACGGATGCGGTTAGGATGATCGCCATAGCGATTGCACGATTCATAATTGATTTTCTATTCATTTCTCCCTCCCTATATCAAGCGGGAAAGAGAGGATTCTGCTTTTATCCCTACCGATGCCGATCAATTTTCCCGTGTTACCCTCCGCCGGCAAAAAATACCAGAAACCCTCCACCGCCATCGTGACCCAACTTCCGGAATCATTAAAGATTATGCCGGTTGCCGGCATCCTGTCTTTATGGTTCCTCGCACTTACTGTCTCGAATCTCAGCAACATTATCTCCGGGTAGACATCTGCAACATGGTCCCAATCTCCGGCAAAAATTTCCCCCGATCCCACCTGGATTCTGGTTTCCATGAGAACTTGACCTTGCCTCGAAAACACACTGACGTTAATATATTCGTTTCCTTCGGGCACACTACTGATCAGGACTCTTCCATTATCTGGTGATAAGCCAACCGTGCCCAGAAAATCTCTGCCCTCCAGCCCACGCTGCGACCATAGCAGATTGCCATTAAAATCGTAACAATAGCAACCGTTTTGGTCCCTGACCGATATTATATCATTTTCATTCGAATACAATATCTTGTAAAATTCGGCCCCGACAAGGTATTCCCGGGGGATCTCAGTTTCCCACAATTTGCGCTCGCCGGAAACTTCCCAGTAAGATAACTTCAAATCTTCAAGAACTATGATATTATCATCCGAAGAAGCCCGGACTTGGTAAGAATATGTCATCGGCATTTCAAACAGAAAATCGCCGTCGGAATCGTACAGCTTCAGCGGCGTTATTCTTCCTGGATTCATTTTTCTGTAGAGAAAAGCGGCTCCCGGAGAAAGCTTAAACATACGATCATCAAGAGACTTTATAAGCCTTCCACCGATATCATATATATCCAGTGTCCTGGCGTCTCCGCTAAGATAAAACCACCCCTTTTCCGGAAGGAATCTTACTCCCGGATTTCCAGCCTCATTTTGCATTACAGCCGTCCGACCGTTGGCGTCAAAAATGTAGATCTCAGAGGGCCGGTTAGCCTCTTTTGGGCCTAGGGGAGTATCGATTATTTCTCTCCGCGCGTTGGTGAACGACACGTATTTGGGACAATAGGAAGCCGCATAGAAGCCACCTGGAAGATCACAGGAGAATACTTCAGAAACAGTTTTGTTCGGCATTGCAGTACTTAAGAATTCGTCAATGCTTACCACCTCGGATGACGCGATATCTGTCACAGCCAAAGTGAAAAGGCATATCAGAGGCCAAAAGGTATGCTTCCGCCAAGGAAATTCGACGCTCATACGAGCCTCCAGGTTTATGGTTATTAGTTTATCTGGACAATATACTACATAATGAATCCAAATCGTGTCAAGGGGAAAATCAGAATTTTTATAACGTAATGTTATATCATGGATTACGTGACATCCTAATGGTTCTCAACAAGCAGGCGGTTATCAAAATATGTTTTTCCAGGGCATCCAGGATCTGTAATTCTCCTCAATTTCATAAATCGCCACTCGCAGACAGCCATATAATAAGCACGATCCGGTCAAGACATATCACCGTGATGGCAAAAAACATCGGGTTTTACCAAATATGTCCCGGAGTATGAGCATAAAGCTTACTATTTCTGAATGAAATCACAAAGAGATGAAAAACAGTTTTAACGGAATTGATCCTTACGACTGGGGAAGATCCCTCCTCTGGAGACGATAACTAGATGTTGAAAAAGGAGGTCTTTCGATTATACAATTACTCTTACGCTGATATTTCGAGATGGTAAGAGTATCAGAAAACACCAGGGAATGGCCGTTCGTTATTGTTATCACCGGTCGGATTAAAACCAGCCAGAGTGGGTCGGGTTAAAACCGGCCATTTTCTTTGTTCGTTAATATTATCATAACTTCTTCTTTTTATTTTGACCAGCCCGATCTTTAAGCCGATAGCTTTTTCCAGTTATCTGTATAACCTCAGCCCGGTGCAGGATGCGGTCGAGGTTCCCCCGGTTTAGTGGACACGGAGAAAGGATAGTGTTATGTTAGGGGCATCAGGAGGTGTTCATTCGACAGGTAATGAGAGGCGACGGAATTTTGATCGGGCCTTTAAGGTTGAAGCGGTCCGATTGATCACAGAGGAGAAGCGTAAAGTAACCCAGGAGGATTTGATCGGTATCGGTAATGATCATAGATTAAGAGTATTTTCTTCTAATGATTACGTTTGGCCCGATTACACGTTAAATGACATTGGCCAATTCAAAAATCCGAAACCCTTATTAAATACCGTTGATACTACCATTTACTGGGATACTCAATCCTCTACATCGGACATTTATTTAAGCATAATCCATCTGCCGGAATTTTAGCTCAGACATTAGTAGGCGATAGAGCGGAAATGAATATCGTAGTCGGATATAGCGAAGCCGCGAATGTCATTTACAGCTTTACGACCCCTTATAAAATGTATTCTTATTCTCCTGCGGTATATTCGGCGGATACTTTGAATATGATAATTCTTGCTTATGATCCTTCTACTTTGAATCAAATTGACTCTGTAATTGTCCCTGTTGGGGACGCTTACGCGGCAATGGAAATAGGTTCTGCGAAAAGCCTTGGACCTTATCTTTATTAGTATTATTTCTGGCAGGATGGATATCAATGTTTTGACCCGGCCTATCTGCTCATTTTCGATACCCGCACCAACGAGGCAACCTGGCTTCGGGTGGGATGGAGGTAAAAGATGCGAATCATTAAAATATTGTTACTGATCGGGCTGTTAACGTCGGCCGCTTCCGCCCAGCCGATCATCACCCCCACAAATTTCCTCAACACGCTGGAGCCTCCGCGGATGTGCCAGGATTACATAGATTTAGAGTTCGGAGATACCACCCTCTTTATGGCTCAACCGTCGGGTAGGGCGATTATCAGGGCGGATCTGGGGGCCAAAATCCGATATCTGTACATATTCTGCGATCATCCGTTCAACCGCCTTATCATCTTCTCCATAGATGACGACGGAGAGAAACGTAAGCCAAATGGCATAAAAGCGTATGGACGGCAATTACAACCCGCTAATTTCCGGATTGACGATGGGCTGAGCTTTTTCACGCCGCCTTATCAGGGCCAGGATTCGGCTGAGTGCTTCCTGGGGCCTGTGGATATCGTATCATCGTCGAAACACTCATTCTACGATCCCGCGGTCGATTTCATCTATGTGGTCGATCAGGGAAATATGAGAATAGTCAAACTTCGCTACGATGTATCTTTAGATTCGTTGATCTGGGTCGATTCATTCGGATCGGACGTGCTCGATATGCCCACAGCCATCGACTATGCCGACTACGGCGATATGGATCTCGACAACGACGATATCTTCGTAACCGACGGCATGCGCTCCAAGATATTTCGTTTCTCCCGTAATGGTTTTCTGGAGATGTCATACGGCGGCTGGGGATCGTCGATAGGGAGTGTCGGTTACCCGACCGGCATAGCGGTATCGGCGGTCGATTCTCTCTCAAACATATTCTACCTGACCGATTCGAGGAATCATCGGGTCATGCGCTACCGCTCCGATACGAACGGGCCTATATCTGTCGAAAGCTGGTATGTGTTCCCAATGGACGTTCAGCGATTCGTAAAAGGGGTCGATACCGATACCGACGGCAACGTTTACGTGATCGATAATTTCACCCACCTCGTGACCGTCTTTACGCCGGATCTCGGTACGATTCTGACAACCTACGGTAGCTTCGGTTACGAACCCGGCCTGTTCGATCATCCCTACGATATTTATATAGATAAGAACGAGATGCAGATTTGTGAGAAATGGGGAGCGCAATCGGGGATTCAATCGTTCGATCTTCAGTCGGGCCAGCCAAAACCTGCCGGCGAGGAACTCCCCCGCCGTTTCTTCCTTTATCAGAATTACCCCAACCCGTTTAATTCCAATACCATCATCAATTTCGATCTTCCCGAAACCGCCGAAACCAGGCTGGTCATTTACAACATACTCGGTCAATCGGTGGCGACCCCTTTGGATGAGACCTTACCGCCTGGCTCGCACAGCGTCACCTGGGACGGCCGAACCAGCTCTGGCCTGCGGGTCGCCAGCGGGGTGTATTTCTACGTCATATCGTCGAACCAGCGATATGCCGCGAGAAAGCTCCTTTTGCTCAAGTAAATATCCGGCGAAACCCGCAACGCATTGCACACTCCTCTCATATTTTCCTTGAAAAAAATCGTCCTGTTTTGAGAACTATTGCGTATAATAGATCATGGCAAACGAGGGCATTCGTGATTACCGCAAATATCTAAATCCGGCCATTGTCAGCAAGCTGGCGTCGATAGAGCTTAAGGCCAGAATGGTGGTGGAGGGCTTCATCGTGGGCCTTCATCGCTCCCCCTACCACGGTTTCTCGGTGGAATTCGCGGAGCATCGGCAGTACATGCCGGGCGACGATTTCAGGCATATCGACTGGAAGGTTTACGGTAAATCGGACCGGTTCTATATCAAGCAGTTCGAGGAAGAGACTAACCTCAAGGCCTACATATTGTTAGACGCTTCGAGATCGATGGGGTACAAATCCGACGGTATCACCAAGCTTGAATATGGTTCATATCTGGCGGCATCGCTGGCCTATCTTATGCTCAAACAGCAGGACGCGTCGGGCTTGCTGGTTTACGACGAGAAAGTCCGTTCCTATATCCCGCCTCGTGCGGCGCGCTCCCATATCACTCCGATACTCAAGCAGTTAACCGAAACGGAACCGTCGAATAAAACCGACTCGTCGGTGGCTTTCCACGAGCTTGCCGAGCGGATCAAACGCAGGGGCTTGATCATAGTTATCTCCGATCTTCTCGACGATCCCGAGAAGCTTCTATTGGGTCTCAAGCATTTCCGGCATCGTCAGCACGAGGTTATCGTCTTCCAGATTCTCGATCCGTTCGAGCGGAGTTTCGCCTATAAGGGAGAAGCCAGATTTAAGGATATGGAGACGGGACGTGAATTATTAACCGATCCCTGGCAGATCCGCAAGAATTACGCGGAGCGGCTTGACGAGTTTCTCGCTCGTATTTCCAAAGGATGCCGGGACGCGCGAATCGATTATCATTTACTGGATACTTCAGTACATTTTGATAAAGCGTTATTCGGTTACCTGGCAAAGAGATCAAAATTGGGTTGACGGCAGGAAAATTACACTTATATTAAGTGGAAAGTTGTTTTTACCGATAGTTTAGTGAGGTTGAAATTTATGAGAAATTTGATTTTTGCAGCGATTTTGGTTTTGACATTAGCGGTTATAAGTTTTGCCGAACCCAAAATCACAATCCCTGAAGCCCGGTGGGATTTCGGCCATGCTCCTCAACAAAGCGCGCTTACGCACGACTACATAATAACGAATACCGGCGATGATACTCTTAAAATAATCAGGGTAAAGCCTGGCTGAGGCTGCACATCCGCGCCGGTGAAAAAGAAATCGCTGGGGCCGGGAGATTCCACGGTCGTGGAATTGACTTTCAACACGAAAAATTATAAAACCATGGTCAAGAAAAACGCCACTATTTATTCTAACGATCTTGCCAACTCGCAATCGAAAATTTACGTGAGCGCTAAAGCGTATGTCAAACAGGATACAACACTTCCTATCAGTTGGGCGCCCGATAAGATCGATTTCACCAATAAAGAAAGAGAATTCGAGATTATTGTTACCAACAAGAGCGATAAAGAACTGACTCTCGAATCTATCGCCGCCGGTTATGACGGTCTTTATATGAGGATAAAAAACGACCGCATAAAGCCGGGTAAAGAGGGCAAAATAGAATTCAAATGGACCGACGGTTTTCAAAAGGAGCATTTCGAGAGATCCATGACCTTTGTAGCGTCCGGAGATTCCGAAACACGGTTTACCGTTCCTTTTGTGGTACAGGGTACCGATCCCACGCCTAAGAAAACGAAATCCAAGATCAAGCCTCCCGCGAAAAAACCGGCCGATTCTCCCGCGGTAAAACGGAATAAGGCTTCTAAAGACGTTAATTCCGGTAATTGATCCACGCCGATTCAATGATATTCTACCGCGGTCTGTCATGGCCGCGGTTTTTTTATGGTATATCAAAGTCTCATGCCTCACATTTAAAGGAATTTGATTGTAATTGAGCGCGGTTTTTTTTATTATCGATAACTGAGTGAATAATCGTCCAGGTCCGCGGCGTAAGTAATTAGGGGCGCGATATTTTCGAAAGATAACAGGAAAAGGAGCACAGGATGAATTTCGAGTTCAACGAGGATCATATAGCGGTCGCCAAGCTCTGCCGTGATTTCGCTAAAAAGAATATACTCCCCACCATTCAGGAAAACGACCGGGAACAGAAATTCGATCCGGAACTGTTGAAAAAAATGGCCGATTCCGATATTCTGGGAATTTGCCTGCCTGAGAAATACGGCGGAGCCGGAATGGATTATATCTCGCTCGGTTTGGCTTGCGAGGAACTCGAATACGCGGATACGTCGGCACGGGTAATACTATCGGTTCATATCGGGCTTAACAGCCTCTCGCTTCTGGCTTGGGGAAACGCCGCGCAGAAGGAAAAATACCTTGTTCCGCAGGCCAGGGGGGAGAAGATCGGAACATTCGGGCTGACCGAGCCTAACGCCGGTTCCGACGTTATCGGGCTTCAAACGACGGCTGTTAAAAAAGGAGATAAATATATCTTAAACGGCGAGAAGATGTGGATCAGTTTAGCCGATGTCGCCGATCATTTCCTTATTTTCGCCTGGACGGATCTCGAAAAGAAAAAAGCGAGAGATCATTCCGGCATCTCGGCGTTTTTTGTTGAGAGAGCGTTCACCGGGATAACCACCGGGTCGATTCACGGGAAGCTTGGCGTGCGCGCCGGCAATACCGGCTGGATCTCCATGCAGGATGCCGAGGTTCCGGCTGAGAATTTGATCGGCAACGAAGGCGAGGGATTTCATATCGCCATGTTCAGCCTCGAGCAGGGACGATATACAGTGGCCAGCGGGTCCACGGGCCTGATTAAGGCCTGTCTTGACGCCTGCACGGACTACTCTCTAACACGAAAATCTTTCAACGTGCCGATTGCCGAGCATCAGTTGATCAAAGAGATGATCGCCAATATGTCAGCGGGATACGAATTCTCACGTCTCTTATGGCTCAAGACCGGCTGGATGCGAAACGCTGGAATCAGATCGACACGGGAGACGGCGTTGGCCAAATGGATCGCCTGCCAGGAGGCGGAAAAGGCGGCATCGGACGCGGTGCAGGTGCATGGCGCTTACGGTTTCTCCGACGAGTATCCGGTGGAACGGTTTTATCGCAACTCCAAGGGCGCGTCGATATACGAAGGCACGCGGGAGATCCAGAAGCTCATGCAGGCCGATTACGCTTTCGGGTTCCGCAAGGATAAGCCGCGTCGCCGCAACCTGCCGACCTGGCCGTTCGGGGATAGCGCGTAGCTGTAAGCTATGAATCGGTTCCCAAGCAGGAGCTTGGGAACCAGAATAACGCGAAAAATCGGCGTACTGTTTGGTCGCCAGGAATAATGAGATATCACGCGTTCGGCCAGATCGTAGTCCCGATTTTAGATCGGGACGTGACCGTTACATTTATAACCGTCGGATCACCTCCTGTCGGACTACGATGGGTGGCATGCTTTTTCCGACACTCTGTCGGAATAAGCATGTAACGCGTCTTTAGAAAACATGCTCACCCACCTTCGGTGTGCGAGCATGCCGCCCATTTGACCATATTCGAAAAACGTTGGTTTGTGCGGGCGGGGAGCCTCACCCAAAATCAGATTGTAGGCGGGAAGCTTGCTGCCCGCATATTTCTTAAAAAATGTAGGTCGAAAGCCAATTTGTCGAAACCATAAAGGTTTCGACCTACTCTCTTATCTCTGGGCCATCTTGTCGAAACCACAAGGGTTTCGACCTACTCTCCGTAATTATCATTTTCACTAGCTTCGGGTTCTGATGCCCAATTTTCGTCATAATATCCTAATTTTACAAATTTCCGAAAAGAGGAGTGCTCATATTCACCAGGGCTTGGGGACAATCCATGTTTTACTGGGTTGTAATGGATGTAATCTAAATGCTTGTTTAAATCGGATTCGTCTCTGATAATATGATCCCAATATCTGTATTGCCATAATCGACCGGATTTTAGGTTTTTGGCAGAACGATACAATCCGGAAAACTTCAACTTAAATCGCTTTATCATACCAGATAAGTCGTTTTCCTGAGGATCAACGATCATATGAATATGTTCTGGTAATATTACCCACGCCATCAATTCGAAATTCATAAAATCACGAACGTAATTGAACGAGTCCCAGACAAAATTAATATTATCAACCAGGATTGGGGTTCTTTTATAAGTCACATGGGTCAAAAAATAGATTTGTCCCTTATCAAAATATCTGCGGATATTCGTCATTTAATAGCCAATCCAATTTGTAGGTCGAAAGGCTTGTCCTTTCGACTTATCTCTGCATCGATTTGTCGAAACCATAAAGGTTTCGACCTACTTATTACTTATCATGGTCGATAAATAGATAGCAGTATTCCCCAGTTTACTTCAATCCTTTTCATCTAGCTCTCTTAGAATGCTATCGATATCTTTGCTATATTTCATTAAAGGCAATTTAATTTCATTACATAATTCTCTTATGATAGCTCCCATCAAGTTTTGAGCTTTACGTAGATCGCCATCCGTTTCGAAGTTTCTACGTACAATTCCTTTAGCTTGGACGATTTCGTCGACTAGGATATCCGCAATGCTGAGAAATTCGACAAATAACCCCTGCATTTTGGCCGAAGGAAAAAGGGCTAAGATCCATGTATAAGTACATCGCAAATCAACCGAAGATGTTTTAAAATCATATATATATGATTGTAAATTCGGATTCTGGATATTAGTTAAGTGTTTTACTGATGAATCTATAAAGCGATCTGTAATCGACAATTGCAGGTTCTTTAGATCCCTCTTTTTCCTATATTTTTCAGCAAAATAGAGAGCAGCTAACGCCAGAATACCATAGGTTATAATTGCAGTTACGAACGGGCTGTTAATAAAATTCCACAAGTTCATTTTTGTTGTATCTCCATCAATCTATTTAAAGTAGGTCGAAAGGCTTGTCCTTTCGACTTATCTCCGGGCTAATTTGTCGAAACCGCAAGGGTTTCGACCTACACATTGGTATTTCTAATACCAGCCCCAGAATTCCACACGGAACCAGCGGACGAATCGTCGGAAAAAGATCTTGTATGCGCGTTCTTTACCGCAATAGATCTTGGCGTGGCCGGTCATACCCGATTTGAGCAGCCCCTCCGGGTTGGAAGCCTCGGCGGTTACCACGAAAATCGGCTGAAGCTCGCCCGCCTCGGTCTGCTCGGCGATTTTCGTAATCTTGCCCTCGAACGTGATGCCGGGATAGCTTCGGGTCTTGAATTTGACCGTCATGCCCGGCGCGACATCGCTGATCTCCTTCTCCGGCACCGGAATCCGAATCCGCATGGTATCCATGCGCGCGACCGTGAGGATGACCGAGCCTGTCCGTACCGATGTCACCACGCCGTTCAACGGTGAGGCTATATTCGACGCGGAGACCTGGTTTTCAAGCTTGGTCAGTTGCGCCTGAATCGCTCTTATCTCGGCCTCGGCAATCGCGATCTCCTCGGGCCGGGCGCCGTCTTTTAGGAGCTTCCTCTGTTTTTTATATAAGTTGAGTTGCGATTTCAAAATCTCGTTGCCGGTCCCGACCTCCTCGAGCTGTTCGGTGGAGATCATTCCCTTTTCGGCCAGCTCGTTTGATCGGGCCAGATCGGAATCCGATTTTTTCAGTTTCATCCTGACCTGGCTGATCAACTCCTCCACCTGGGAGATCTCCTCGGGACGCGGTCCTTTTTTGAGGAGATCAAGCTGAGACTGGGCGCGATCGAGGTTAGCCCTCGATTCGGCCATGTCTGTCTCCGTTTGCGACGAGCTTATCCGGGCGATTATCTCGCCTTTGGCCACAGACTCCCCCTCGGTAAACAGCGGGTTGATCGACAGAAGTTGTAAGTCATCTCCGGCCACGCTCAACCGCCGCACGCTCTTCTCGCCCGAGCCCCTATCGATCGCCAGTTCGACAAAACCGGGATCGGCCGATGTCAGCGACATCGTTTCGATCGGATATATGAGGCAATTTTGCGATACCTTAAGTTCGAGTTTGACTATCGCCGATAGAACGCTTAACCCGACAATAGTGACTATCAGGATGATCCAGGTTCTCGGGCGTAATATCGCCCCTTTTTGACTTGCTAATTTAAACAGACCCATTTTCTTAACAGCCTCCACGATCAAATATAAGACAATTCCATACAGTATCGCCAGTCCGAATATCCCCAGCCAGGAAAAGATCAGCCCCGTGACCTGGTAGAGCACATACCCGAAAAGGCCGAATGAATATACAATCGACGCTAACCCGTACCATTTGAATATCCGCTTTTCTCTGGCGGTCTCGTCGTCGTCGGGCTCGATTCCGAATAACGTTTTTACCAGTAGTTTCCTCCAGTATCCGAAAGCCCTGGCCCGGAGATTGGGAATACCCCACTTATCCACGAGGTAATAGTAACCGTCGAGCTTTAAAAGCGGATTGACATTGAAGGCGATCATGATAAATGTAACCGCGGTCACGATAAACGCGGTCTGGTTTATAAACGTATAAGGTTCGGTTATCCGCCATACAATTACGAACAGCGCCCAGACAACCAACTGGTTTTTGGCGCCGGCGAGGGTGACCTCGATCCGTTTTCTCTTATCCTCGAACAGGTAAGCGTCGGAAACATTCACATAGAAACAGATCTGCAGGTATAGAAACAGCACGCCGAACTCGGAGACTTTTCCCCCGTGACGTTTGCAGGTGAGGGCGTGAGCGAGTTCGTGAAGCAAAGTTAAAAAGATAATGGTCAGCCAGACATGGATAATCGTCTCCGGGGTCATGGATCGTTTTAGCTGTAAAGCCAGTTCCAGGCGGTTCGAAAGTAGAATGGCGGACGCGATTATAAACAGGATGACATAGACCGGGATCATAAGCCGGGAGAAGAAAATGTTGGTTAACGACTCTATATCGCCGAGAAATTTCTCCGGATCGACCGCTTTGATTTTTGTAAAGAGGATTTTTTGTATAAGGGTACGTTTTTTCCAGAGGCCGGGATCCGTGGGCGCGGCTTGTTCGTCTTCCGATTCGAACAGGCCGAGCGATTCGAGCCGTTGTTGGAATTTAGCGAAATCCTCGAGCTTGATTTTTTTACCTGATTTTTCGGCGAATTCGGAAACAACTTCTTCGACCGATTTGGAACCGTCGAACATACCGGCGATGGAGAACTCGGTTTCACGCAGTCGAAAGAATCGTCCGGTGCGGGGATCTTTAATCACGCAATACTCGACACCGTTTTCGGTCTGTTCGGAAACGACAAGATCGGATCTGAATTTCGGATTAGCGGTCGAGATAGTTCCCTCCGGAGAGTAAGGCCTTATTCTATTTAATGATAGAAATTTAACGGCCTAAGCGCAACAGGAAATATAGATGATGTTGGCCGGCGGATAAAGGCTCTATTTCAATAAAACCAATCTTCTTGCCTCGCTTAATTTGCCCGCCTGAATCCTGCAGAAATAAACACCGCTGGTCTCACCGATCGCGTTCCATTCTATTCGATGATAGCCCGCGGGCTTTTCTTCATTAACAAGAATCGCGACCCGGCGGCCAATGATATCGAATATCTCGACGGTAACGATTGCCGTATACGGCAGGGCGTATTCGATCACGGTTTGCGCGTTAAAGGGGTTGGGGTAATTCTGATACAGCAAAATACCTGGAGCCAGGCTTCCAGCGCTCTCATCTACCGATGTCGGGATATAGCCGTTATCGAACAGCCTCTGAGCGACCTCGAGGTTAGCCCGAAGGCCTTGTTCGCCCTCACCGATTCCAAAGCCGAAAACGACGTTGATGGAATCTTCGGCCGGTATCTCAAAAGGACCCAATTTCTGGAGATAGCGATAGTCGTGAGGTGACGGCGGCGAGTCAAGCCAGACAGTATCGGACATAAGGGCAAACCAGCCGCTGTCCGAACCGGGATCCGAATTCCAATCCCACCAGATGTGACCCTGCTGGACCGAAGGGATTGTTTCACCGGTAACGGGCGGGCAATACAAAAGACGTGTACCGATATACCCGAGACTCTCCTGCGGATCATATTGACCGCCCTCATCATTTCCGGGAATTGTCGGATTATCGCCGTCATACATATAAGATATGAACTCTCCATTCTCGTAATCCCGATAATAACCGGACATGTCGTCCCGCCAGAATCCCTCGGTTCCGCTTCCTCCTCCCGCGGACGAGACGTCGCAATCGGCATGGAAAGCAACATAAAAAGAATCAAGCTGTTCTGGGTTAAGGTTGACGATCCAATAATCATAAATGATGAAATCATCGGCTTCCGAATCGTCCCAGGCATAGGTATTCTGATGAATACGGATGTTTATTTTCGACTCCGGAGGCACAAGATCGGATTGATCGGAAATGTAAAAATGAGTATCGAAGTCCGAGACAGAATTCGGCGACTCGAAAGCGTCGACACCCGGCGATGTATCCGTGGAGAGATGTACAAGCTGGTTATGATAACCGAGCCGCAACGTGGCGTAGTATAGATAATGGTTGTCATCAGCGTACTCTTCGGGTACCGTCCAGAGCATGGATGGATGCTCCGCGAGATCGTCTCCGATTATGATGGTCCATTCGTTGGAGCCTATTGCCCGCAACACGGTCGAGTTCGTGATGTAATTATGTACCGTGCCTATGGTACAAATTTCCCAGTCTTCAGTCAGGGGTATTTCAACTTGATGATCGCCCGCCCGCGATAAGCCATCCGATATCGGGAGATCGCGGCCCGCGATAATTGAAGTAAAGCAGAGATTAAAAATAACCGCCATCATTGTTATCTTTCTCAACGTTCTCATGATGTTTCCTCTTTTTACTATTTTTCGACTTGTCTGTTCAATTTCCTCTTCTATTTTGCCAGTATCGTTTTTATCATGGCCGTCTCCTGCTTTGTGGTTAATTTCGCGAAATAAATTCCAGAGGGAATGTCCGATGCATCCCAGTTGATCCTGTAATACCCGGGAGAGCGTCGGCTTTCAACAAGCGTTTCTACCTTGCGTCCGAGAAGATCATATATCTCGATTGTAACCGAACTCGCTTCGGATAGAGTATATTCGATCACTGTTCGCGCGTTGAAGGGGTTGGGGTAATTTTGGGGAAATGAAAATTCAGAAGGTAAGGGCTGATCCTCATCGACAACTGTTGGCTCACAGCCAACGCCTAAGGCTCCGATATCTTCGCCATTATCCCCGGCTCCTACACAACAAGAGTTTTCCGCCAGATAAAAATTATCTGTTTCGGGATCGCAAAACATCGGGTCACAATCGATATTCCCCTCGCCTTCCCAACCGCTTTGAACATCGCAATAGATAATTACCGGCGACCCGCTATAAATGTAAATCTCAGGGCTGTATTGCGCGCTGTTTGCCCAGAAGATTGTGTTACTTATCGTTGGATCCGAAGCGCTGCAATAAATACCGCCGCCATAATATTCGGCGGAATTTCCGCTGATAGTGTTGTTGCTCATCGTAGGATTAGAATAAAAGCATAAAATTCCGCCGCCGAGATTGGAGGCTGAATTATCATTGATCGTATTACCGTTTATTGTGGGATTGGAATTAATACACATAATTCCGCCACCGAGATTAGAGGCCGTATTATCACGGATCGTGTTGCTGTTTATCGCAGGGTTGGAATAGGAGCAGCTAATCCCGCCGCCATTAATGTTAAAACCGTTTTGGATCGTGAATCCGGAAACAATCGCAAGACTATCTTCTCCATTTTCAAAAGTCACAACCGTACCTGATGAATCCCCATCTATTATGGTTGACGAGATATACGTTGCATCCCCTATCGTCAAGAATAACGATCCCAACACTATATTACGACCGTTGAAGTTGATATTTTCAACATATATCTCCGGCTGAACCAGGACTGTATCGCCGTTAACGCTGACGTCGATCCCCTCTTGAATGGAGGGATAATCATCGGGAACGTTTATGATAGTTGCCCATGCACCCGTAATGGCAATGGCAATAACTATCGACGCGATAATAGTAATCCTTTTCAACATAGCCTCCTTGTGAGGTATTTATCCGCCAGCGAATAGCGCACGCAATATTAATATCGCCTCTTATAATAACGATAATCATTATTATTATAATGTCAAGATGTTTTTTACGCCTGCCCAAGCCTTGCGAATCGACATACTTGCCCATATTGAGGAATATACCATTGTCTGATCTACCGTACGAGCGAGGTACCTGCTATTGATCTGACTCTATGATACTGTGAAAAGCGATATCGCTTCGTCCCGCCCCGGGCGGAACTCGGGAAGACAGAATTTATCCCGAAGTTATAGCGATCGAAGCGAACTAAACTCCGTAACTACAGCCTTACCCGTTTCAACCTCAATGAATTCGTCACCACAAACACTGACGAGAAAGCCATGGCTCCGGAGGCGATCATCGGGTTTAAGAACCCGGCGGTGCCGAAGAAGGGATATAAGACGCCGGCCGCTATGGGAATTCCGATGATATTATAGATAAAGGCCCAGAAGAGATTCCATTTGATCGTCTTCAACGTTTTTTTCGAGAGCTCTATAGATCGAATCACTCCGGCCAGATCGCCGGAGAGGAGGGTGATATCCGAGGCTTCCATGGCGACATCGGTGCCGGTGCCGATAGCGATTCCGAGATCGGCCTGCGCCAGCGCCACAGCGTCGTTGATACCGTCGCCGACCATGGCCACCGTTCGCCCTTTACCCTGAAGCTCCTTGACCTTCTCGGCTTTTTCATGAGGCAATACCTCGGCGATGATATCGTCGATACCGGTTTGCGACCCTACCGCTTCGGCTGTGCTTCTGTTATCGCCGGTTATCATAATAGATTTTATTCCATTGCGGCGAAGGTTATCGATGACATCCTTCGTGTCCGGTTTCAGGTTGTCGGCTACGGCTATAATCCCCTTGAGCTTTTTATCGACCGCGAGGATCATTATAGTTTTCCCCTCGGCCTGCAGTTTCGCTAACGAGGATTGGAGCGTTGATATGTCGATCTCTCGTTCTTTCATCAGTTTCGGATTGCCCAGAAGAGATTTTCGGTCATCAACGCGCCCGGCGATCCCTTTGCCCGGTTCGGCGTAGAAATTCTCCGGGTCGGCCAGGGCGATATCATCCTTTTTTACTCTTTCCAATATAGCCTCGCCCAGCGGATGCTCCGATCTTCTCTCAAGCGACCCGGCGAAATAGAGGACGTCTTTTTCCGTGAAACCGTCAGCGGTGATAATATCGGTTACCGACGGTTTCCCCTCGGTCAAGGTGCCGGTCTTGTCAAATACGATCGTATCGATCCTGTGGGCGATCTCCAGGCTCTCTCCGCCTTTTATCAGGATACCATGTTCGGCCCCCACTCCGGTGCCGACCATGATGGCGGTAGGCGTAGCCAGCCCCAACGCGCAGGGGCAGGCGATTATCATGACCGCTACGAAATTTAAAAGAGCGGTGGTCAAGGCGGGCGACGGTCCCCAGAGATACCAGGCAATCAACGTAATCATCGCGATCCCGATAACAATCGGCACAAAAATGCTGGCGACCGTATCGGCCAATCTCTGGATCGGCGCCTTGGAACCCTGGGCCTCCTGAACAAGCCTGATTATCTGCGAGAGCATGGTGTCCCTGCCGACTTTTGTGGCCTTGAATTTGAAACTCCCGGTTTTATTGATTGTGGCTCCGATCACCTCATCGTCGGGATTCTTCTCCACCGGGATACTCTCGCCGGTTAGCATCGACTCATCCACGCTGGAATAACCGTCGGTCACGACACCGTCGGTGGGTATCTTTTCGCCGGGTCGGACGATGACTATATCGCCAGGTTTAACATCGTTAATATCGATATCGATCTCGTTGCCGTCGCGCTCTACCCTGGCCGTTTTCGCCCGCAATCCCATCAGCTTTTTTATCGCCTCCGACGTTTTTCCCTTAGCGCCGGCCTCCAGCAATCTGCCGAATAAGATGAGTGTGATAATAACCGCCGCCGTATCGAAATAAACATGAGCGTCTCTGCCCGCCGCCGAGAATAGTCCGGGGTCCACCGTGGCTGCGATGCTGTATATGAATGCCGAAGCCGTACCCACGGCCACAAGCGTATTCATGTCGGCACTCTTATGGATGAGGGATTTCCAGAATCCTTTATAGAACCTCGAACCGGACCAGAAGATCACCGGTATCGTAACAAACAGTTGAGCGTAATGATTGATCGTCGCCCCGAACGGTTTGAGCATCGCCAGCGCGAGAACGACTACAGTCAAAATCGCGGAGACGACGAATTTCGATTTAAGCATCCTGTATTCTCGCTCGCGGATCTCCCGTTCGACGTCTCCAGCTTCCCCGGGATCGATATCGATAACCTCGTAACCGGCCTTCTCGATAGCCGATTTTAATTCCATGACACCGACTCCGGCGACATGAGAGATCACCGCCTGCTCAGTGGCCAGGTTAACGCTCGCGTCCGTTACCCCATCGGTGGTGTTCAGGCTTTTCTCTATAGCCGCCACGCATGACGCGCAACTCATGCCGGATATGGCCAGCTTTGTGGTTTGCAGCGGTACATCGTAACCCGACGATTTTATTTTATCTATGATTTTATTAGCGTCTATGATGTCGGGATCGTATTTGATCGCCGCTTTTTCCGTGGCCAGGTTAACCGACACGTTATTCACGCCGTCCAGGCTGGTTAACGTCTTCTCGACTTTGCCCACGCATGACGCGCAATGCATGCCTGTTACCGAAAAGGAGATTTCAACGCCGCCTTTTTTTTCCTCATGGGGTGATTCCGTTGATGCTTCCTCTGGTGCGTTCAGGTATATTAGAGGGGAATTATCGAATTTGGTTTTACAGCCCTCCGCGCAAAAGAAATAGCTTTCTCCGTTATACTCGGATTTGAACCCGGCCGTTTCAGTATCGACCGTCATTTTACAAACGGGATCTGTCGCTTTCATCGCACCTCCTGAGCTTACCCTAATAAAACCTCTTATACTATTACAACAGTTCCCGTCGATATCCCTCAATAAAAAACGAGGCCTTTAAAAAAAACCTCGTTCTATCGTATATTTAACCCACGTTAGTTTTCGTAGAGAAGCTTCTCCATTTCGTCCACCAGTTCGGCGAATAGAGAGGCGGCATCGTTAACCGGCCCAGGGGTGCTCATATCGACCCCTATTTTCTTAAGCTGTTCAACCGGGTAATCGTTTCCGCCCCAGGTGAGGAATTCAAGATATTTCCTTGTTGTTTCCTTATCGCCGTCGACAATTTTCCGCGATAACGCCAATGCGGCCGCCTGGCTCGTGGCGTACTGGAAAACGTAATACGGCCGATGGGTATAGAAATGGGGTATGCGCATGCCGCCCCAACCGCCCCATTCGTCCATTACCATTTCCGGACCCCAGTATTTCTGGTAAAGATCCATATACAGTTGTTTCATCCCCTCCGCGGACAGAGCCTCGCCGCTTTCGACTGTTTTATGAATAGCAAGCTCGAATTCGGTAAGCAGAGTCTGAAAATAAAAGGTGCCGATAAAATCATCGATGAAATGATATAGAAGCGACATTTTCTCCTGTTTGTCTTTGGCGTTTTTTATCATGTACCTGATCATGATAGTCTCGTTTGTTGTGGATGCCACCTCCGCCACAAAGGTAGCGTAATGGGAGTTTCTATAAGTCTGGGCTTTCTGAGAATAGAGACTATGAATCGCATGACCCATCTCGTGAGAGAGGGTGAAAAGCCCCTCGATTTTATCGTTGTAGTTCATCAGGATGTAAGGATGGGTGGAGTATGATCCCCATTTGTATCCGCCGCCTCTTTTACCCTCGGTTTCGTATACGTCGATCCAGCCCGAGTTCAATCCCATTTTTAGATCAGCGAGGTAACTCTCGCCCATTGGCTTGAGTCCCTCCGCCAGAATCTTTTTAGCGTCGTCGAATGTGATCTTCTTATCGGCGTCCGGAACGAGAGGGACATTGGTATCGTAGCCGTGAAGCTCGTCGAGACCCATGACTTTCTTGCGTATAGACATCCATTTATGGAGCGGAGCGAGGTTGGCGTTGACCGCCTCCACCAGGCCGGTTACAACCGATGGCGGGATATTGTTGTTATCCAGCGTATGTGCTAACGCGCTATTGTAATTTCGTGCCTGGGCGTAGAACCAGTTATTCTTTACCGTCGACGACAGCGCCGCGCCGATAGTGTTGAAATATAGCTCGTAGGCTTCGTTGTACGCTTTGCTGGCGTTTCTTCTTACGTCGCGGTTCGGCGATTTGAGGATCTCGCTGTAGCGTTGCCGGGTAAGCTCGATCTCGTCCCCGTTCTCGTCGGTAACGGTGGGAAATTTAATATCGGCGTAGTAAAGCATGCGGAAAATATCCTTTGTCCCGCCGGTAGCGTTACCGGCCAGAGCCAGGATATTCTCCTCGGCGGGCGAGAGGATATGATCTTTGGAACGAATAAGATCCTTTAGATAAAAATCATATTTTTTCAAGCCCTTGTGCGACTTCAAAAAACCCATAAGTTTTTCATCGGGGATTTCGAGTATTTCCGGATCGATAAACGATTCCGTCGCCATAAAGCGAGAGTCGAGAGCGCCTATTTTCCCACCGAGTTCTTGATATTCCGATATTCGCGTATCCTCGTCCTGCTTCATATTAGCATAAACATAAAGCCTGCCCAGTATGATATTGAGGCTATCCTGCAACTGAAGACAGTCATAAAGAACATCGGCGGATTCCCCGATACGTCCCTTGAATGTCTCGAGCTCACCCATCTGGGATTGTAATCTCTCGTAATCCGCCAGCCAGGCTACGGTGTCGGCGTAAATATGCTCGAGCTTCCATTTGTAATTATCGTCGATATCTGATCTCTGGGGGATCTTCTTAACATCGGCAACCGAGGGAATAGCGATTCCCATAATAAAAACCGCCGTCATGACAACGGTCAAGATCGAAAGTCTTAGTCTCATCGGATTCTCCTTGGGTTAAAACATCGGGAAAGCTGTTTTTTATATCCCGTTTAGAATACACCAAGAAACGCTTTTGGTTTCGATAATCAATGAAAAAAAACGATAACCGCCGAAACGGGAATATCGGCATAAAAAAAGCGAGGGATCGATTTTTCGATCCCTCGCCTATCAGACAACAAATTCGGGTATGTTCCTACTTAAGCAGATTGCAACGTCTGGTTTCCGAATAGTTATCGGAGGTGATTCTATAGAAATAGACGCCCGATGACACGTTATTGGCGTTCCAGACTACCGAATGTTGACCAGCGTTCTGATGACCGGAAACGAGGGTTTCGATTTTACGACCGATGATATCGTATACATCGACTGTCACGAATCCATCGTTGAGAATGCTGTAATTAATTGTGGTCGAAGCGTTGAAAGGATTGGGGTAGTTCTGGGATAGCGAATATGCCAGAGGTATATCGATTTCGTCATCGATACCGACATAGGTGTCCGGCAGTTCGAGTGTGGCGATGGAGACTTCGATATCGCCATTATCCATTTCGCCGGTTACGAAATCCACCCAGACCATTCCGCCGTTATCCAACTGAGCCCCCATAATAAAAGCGTCATTATGGGGAATTCCATCACCCTCGCCAGCGGTAGTCATGGTGAAATACATTATCGGCGAAAACTCGCCGTTGGTGTTGATAGCGCTGATCGAATCAGGATCTCCGATTAAATCCTTAATACCGAGATAAGAATGGTTGGTGTATCCTTCGTTTTGAGCATCTTCACCCGGAGCTAAGAAAGAAGCGTCATCCCAGACAGGAAGAGGATAATAGGCTTCGCCTTGTTCTCTGGAATCGCCTTGAATATACTCGTCTTTACTTGCCATGGGAAGATGTAAACCAACGATATTAATTCCGGGGGCCGTACGAATCCAAATGTCCACATCTATTGTTTCGTTGGTGTCGGCAACTATAGCTCCGGCATCTTCACCATCCAGCGGGCCGATCACGATCTTGGTCGTTTGGGCCGTTGCCAGGCTAAAGGTCATTACGACCGCCAGCCCCAGCAATAACATTCTTTTCATACCCTACTCCTTTTTAAGTAAACAGTTAATTCTATTATTTTCACCTTCAGACAACCGTAGAACCCTCGCTGTTCTGATGACAGGATTTACCCGCGCGTTAAAAGTCAAGCGGGAATTACTATTTGCAAGAGAAATATATAATTTTTTCTAATTCGGTCAAGTCTTTTCTTAAAAAATATCATCATCAAACACGCCTCAGCCTGCCCGTTATTCTAAGTGGATTTATTCTTTCTTGCGACAACCGTTTCTGTATATCTGGTTCTTGTGTTTCCCAATAAAGTCGAGCTTTCGACGTATCCCGTTGCGGGGCAATACGATACCGGAAAGCTCGGCCGCCAGAAGGCTTTTCGAAATATCGCGAACTTACACTGGCAATATGTCGATCTACTTTTACGATTTCCGCCGCGCCTGAACCGGTGTTGAAATTTTATACAGGACGGGTACGGGCCATAAAGCTATTTCGCGCCTGAGAAAAATCCGAAAAAGTCTGAAATTTTTCCGAGGACCAATTAACTCGAGATATTTATCGAAAAAACAGCGTATGCCATCGGTTGTCGGTGATTACTCCGGCGGCTGGCAATATTCGCACGGCTCGAGCATCCAGGGCATATCCGGCAAGTACCTAGAGAAAGCGTAAACATCGGCGATGTTGAAAGTACAGGAGTTATTCAAATCGAATGCCACCGCGAATTCTTCTCCCTGACCGGGAGGGCATTGACACATCACCACCGCGTCGGGACTGCATGTTATCAAATATGAATAGGCCGTTATTAAATCGGCGATATTTACCGAGCCGGAGCCGTTATAATCGCCAAGTATGTAATCCCCGCAAAACTGCTCGAATCGCAGGCAGGCGAAATCGAGTTCGTATTGCGATGGGTCGAGTTCACCCTGATCGAAATCGACCAATACCATGCCGCCGTGATCGTTATTAACTCCTTCGATAAATGCGTCGCAAAACGGGATATCATATTGTTCAGCGGAGCCGGAAGTCATCCTGTAGGTCGCTATTTTCCGCCATTCACCGTTTGTCTCGATAGGATTGCATTCACCGGGGAAATCACACATAGCTAAAATTGACTGATTTGTATAACCCTCGTTTTCCGGATCGTCATTTGGCGATAAGAAATAAACCTCAGCCCAACCGCTCAATGAATCCTCAAAAGTGCCATCGTCACGGCTGGAAATATATTCGTCGTTCGAGGAAAGGGGGAGATGAAAGCCTACAATTCTTATCCCCGGTTCGGTCCTGATCCAAACGTCCACATCGACCGTGGCATTTTCATAGGCGCGGATAACCCCGGCGTTGTCGCCATCTAATGGCCCGAACACGAGTTTGGTTGTCTGCGCGGTGGCCGAACCGTATGTAATCGCCGTAATCAACATTATCGCTAATATCATAGATTTTCTCATAAATCCCCCTATTTCAGCAGAACGGAAAGTTTCGATTCGGTAAACTCTCCGGCCCGGATCTTGTAAAGATATACTCCCGATGACACGTCTTTCGCGTCCCAGGTTACCGTATGTGAGCCGGCGGGTTTTGTCTCTTCGACCAGTGTCACTATTCTCGCTCCCAGAATATTGAATATCTCTATTCGAACATCGCTTTGCTCGGGCAGATCATAGCGTATCGTGGTCTGCGCGTTGAAGGGATTGGGGTAATTCTGCGAGAGGGCGAAATCACCGGGTAGGTCGATCTCGTCATCGATACCGATAGCCTCGGTCAGCAACAAAGGGGCGAAGCTTTGCTCTATATCGTTTAAGTCAATCTCGCCGGTATCGTAATCGACCAGAACGATATTTCCATTACATGATTGAGATCCCGATATAAAAGCGTCGTAATGCGTCTCATGATCCACCTCCGCCACTGTGGTCATTAAAAACGTGGCGATCAGCCACCATTCGCCGTCGGTGTTCAAAGCGTTATCCGGATAGGGTGGAGAGATCCCGAAATCCTCGATTCCAATAAGCGATTGTACGGTGTATCCGTTATGGATCTGATCCTCGCCGGGAGCCAGGTAACCGATATCATCCCAGACGTCGAGAGGATAGAATAGCTCTCCTTCCGCGCGTTGAGTATCGCGGATATACAGGTCATTCGTCGAAAGCGGGATATGCAGGATGATAATCGCGATCCCCGGCTCGGTTCGGGCCCAGAGTTCGAGTTCGAACGTCTCGTTGCCCTCGGCGACGATCAGCCCGGCGTCATCACCGTCCAGCGGCCCGAACACGAGCTTGACGGACTCGGCCGTGGCAACCGTTGATATCATCGCCAGCAGCATTCCAGTAAAAAGAAATTTCTTTATCATACTCTCCTCCATTAAAATATTATCGGGGCGGGCAATGCTCGCACGGCTCTAATACCCACGGTGGTATACCAAAAGCCTTGCAGATATCGGCTATGTTAAAAGTACATGAGTTGTTAAGATCCATCGGTACCGGCCAAACGTTTCCGCTTTCCGGGGGGCATTCGCATATAAGGGCGGCGTGAGGTTGACCTGTTTTCAAATAAGAAAAGGCGGAAATAACATCGGCAACATTAAATGAGCCGCTGCCGTTATAATCGCCTACGATATAAAAACCGCAGGGATTGACATTAAAATTCAGGCAGGAGAAATCCAATTCGTATTGCGACGGATCGAGTTCGCCCTGATCAAAATCAGCCAAAACAATTCCGCCGTTTTCCGGGTGGTTCCCCTCTATTAAAGCGTTACAGTAATACGCGCCGTAAGCCCCTGTAGAACCGGCGGTCATCTTGAAGATCGCTATTTTCCACCATTCGCCATTTGTCTCTATTGCGTCAACAGGATCATCACATACAGCCATTATCGATTGACTTGTATATCCATTGTTCTCGGGGTCATCATCGGGTACCGTAAATTCGGCCATTTCCCAATTGCGCAGAGGATTTCTGAAAACACCGTCGTTCCTGTCAATAATATACTCGTCTCTGGATGAAAGCGGAAGATGCAGGCCGACGATTCTTATGCCGGGTTCGGTTTTGATCCAGACATCGACATCGACTATGGTATAATCATACGCGTAAATATACCCGGCCTCGTCGCCGTCGAGAGAGCCGAATACGAAAGAGACCTCCTGCGCCAATACCACGGGAATTGACATTAAGACCACAAGCGGAATAATAAGCATCAATCTCCACACAACTCGCCTCCAATATCAAAATGCCAGAGAAACAGTCGGGCATCGATTTGATCATACCGGTAAAAATATAGAGATTGCACACCACGTAGTCAAGATATTTCAGCGAAATTCCGACTCTTCCCGGCGATAACGCCGGCATAGATTACTTGACAGTTAAATTAATATATATGTCAGTAGCGGGGCTGCCGGCGTGCGGTTAATAGATGCCGGATCAAGTCCGGTATGACAGGGTGGTGTAATTCCCGCGGAAGGGATGTTGAAAAAGCCGAATATTCGTCATTGCGAGCGAAGCGAAGCAATCTATCTTCATGAAGGCAAACAAGTTAGAGATTGCTTCGTCGGTCTGCGACTGCCTCGCAATGACCCCAAAAATCCTGTAACCCCGCTCGGTCGGGTCGTGACCCGATCAATTTACCAGGCCGTCAGATCACGTCCAAACGGACTACGATCTGACGGAACATAAAAATTATTCACGATTTACATGCGTCAAGGTGGAATGAAGTGACATCCTGACGCTCCGACTATTTCAAGTTTATCGAGTATCATGCTTATCCCCCGACCATGGGCCGGAGTAAAGGCATGCTACCCTTTTTAGACAACCTGTTTTACCTCATATTATCAGCGGCCCCGGGCTACCCAACCCGGCATATTTTAACGATTTCCCTTGACCATTATTATGGAATATATTATCTATAATGCGGCAACATCAAAACCGCATCGTTTGCTTGGCTTCAGGAAGGGTTGCGCATATTTGGGAGGTAGCGGGGTTTGACAATCTTTCGAAGAGACGCGACCTCTGAAAAATAGAGAAAGGAATAATACGTTCTTAACCCGACATTTCAGCGTTTCATTAATAGCTGTAACAGCATTCTATTATATATTTCCTGTTATTGCTGTTAGTGACGATTCTCCGATCATGGGGGATTTTCCATTCGATAACGTATTCGCGATATATTCCGGGCCGTTTATTCGGCATGACCGCAGCGACCTGTTGGTTCTACAGAGTAGCGGCCGCATAGCTTTCCACTTCCGCCCTGGAGGAGTTGGAATGGGGACTTTAAGATTGGCGCTTTATTCTTTCGATGGCTCCGAATTCCATAATATCTGGAAAGATAATTCACTTATGCTGCGATATTCGCTGCCAACTGACGGCCCCATTTCGGCAATGACATGGTGTTATGGGGATTTCGACGGTGATGGAAAGTTCTCTATAGTAACCTGCAACGTCAGTAGAATGTGGTTATATACATTCGATGACAAGGTATATGAACGAACCATAAGACCAAGGAGAGATCTGATAAAAACGCCTGATGTCTGGATCGACCAGCTTATGGCCTGTGATATCAATGGCGACGGAATCGATGAACTGGTCGCTTTGGAATATCCGGATAATCCCGACTCCTGCTGCGTCTATCATATAGGCATTTATAAAATTGTCGGCGATAAGCCTGCAGGTAAGTCTCTGGTTGAAATCTGGCATGGATTGGATCATATTGGCGCTAACTACGGAATTGTTCCCCCGAACCACTTCATATCGAAATGCCGGATAGACGGAATTCAGGGAGAAGTGCCGATTTTAATAGGCGCTCAGTCCGATATGAGTCCCTCCTACTATTTTGGAATAACCAGAACGAAAAGCGGCGATTATGAAAAAATCCGTCCGTTCTCAAAGCCCCCTCAATTATATTTAAGAAAAGGCGATAGAGGTGCGCGGGAGGAGCATGAACGTATTAGAGAAAGTACCAGCGGACCAGTCGGGGGAGTAATTTTCAATGATGGCGAAAGAATCCTGAGTTACGGTATGTTCATCGACCATAATAATCCGATTCCGTCTTCTTTCGGGGTCCTTGAAGACGACCATTGGAGATTGGCAGAAAAGCAAGACCCATCAATTGGCGGCCTCATATCCAAATTCACGATAGAACCGGGAAGAACGGGCTGGCTCTTTATTAATGACAGTAAATATTTTTTCTACGATAAGCTGCCGATTTCCGAATGACGAAGGCGGACAGGGACCGAAGCGTTTTGTTGTGCGGTCAGGTAACCACCCGTCCGCCAAATTCTATTGACCACCGCTAAATTTATCCATAATATAAAGAAAACGGAGGAATCTTTTTGCTTCCAAACCTGATTTCGTTAATTCGTGTCGCCCTGGTGTTTGTGGTCCTGTGGCTGTTCACACTCGATTTCTACCCCAAGCTGGCCGCGACCATCCTGACCATAATCGTCATATACATGGATTCCCTCGACGGTTACGTGGCTCGCAAACTCGGTATCGCCTCCGATTTCGGCGCCCTGCTCGATATCGCCGGAGATCGTATCGTCGAGGCCGCCTACTGGATATTCTTCGCCTGGCAGGGGCTTTTCAGCTTCTGGATACCGGTTATCGTTGTTACCCGCGGCTTTCTGATCGACCTCATCCGAAGCGCCGCCTTTTCCGAGGGCAAAACACCGTTCGGGGAAAAAACCCACCTTCACTCGAAAATAGCCCGTTTCGTATGCGCCAGCCGTTTCTCACGCGCCGTCTACGGGGTGACCAAGGTGGTCGCCTTCGTCTGGCTGGGGATCTACCTGACAGTTCTCTCCGGCATAGAGAATATGGGTTGGAATATTTCCGACGGCATTGTCAGGATAGTCTTTTTAATTGGCAGAATCCTCGTTTATACAACCGTGGTCATGTGTATCGTTCGGGGCATCCCCATAGTCTGGGAATCGCGAAACCTGCTTATAGCTAAAAAGTATCCATGGAAAATACCCGATTGATCGTCTTCGATGTCGACGGTACCCTCCTGCCCGGTACCTCCTGTGAGCGGCTGTTCTTCCATCACCTGATCGATCGACGAGTCCTGACTTTTCTAAATCTCTTTCATTTCGCCTTCAGGGGTATGACCCTCCTGCCGCATGGCCGCACCTACGCCCTCAAAGCCAACAAAGGATATTTAAGCGGGCACTCGTTAGAGAGGATGACCGCTATCGGCAAGGAGTTTTTTCATAACGAGGTTGCCGGGCGGATATCCAAAAAGGGAATCGCCAGGTTGAACGAACATAGGGATAAAGGTGAGAAGGTAATCCTGCTTTCCGGCATGCCGGAGTTTTTATTGATAAATTTCGCGGAATATTTGAAGATCGAAAATTACCGGGGAAGCGTTATTGAGATCAACAAAGGCAAAATCACCGGTAAGACGGTCGGCATTTTCCCGCTTTCTAAAGGCAAAGTCGATATAGTGGAATCGATCATAAAAGAATCTAATATCGTTTGGGGCGATGTTACCGCCTACGCCGATCATTACGGAGATCGTTACCTGCTCGGGAGGGTCGGCCGTCCTATCGCTGTCAACCCTGATTACGGACTGAGACAGGTCGCCGTGGAAAAAGGCTGGGCGATTGAGGTGTTCGATTGACGTCGTCTATATTCGTGTGATCGGGTTGCTTCCAACCGCGGCGTGCTATAACTCGACCGAAAGTGGAATAGTCGCCTATCGAGAATTACCCGGATTCCGCCCCCGTCTCCGTCCCCTTGCCGAATATCCCGAAATAAACCGTCGCCAGCACCCCGAACCCGAAAGCCGTCCACAAATTCAACGCCGGGCTGATCTTCCATAAGAAGCCGCCCAGTAACGCCGCCAATGATACAACAGTATCGCGAATGAAATAGTACGATCCCACCGTGCGGGCCTTGGCGTCGGGAACGGCCAGATCTACTATCAACGCCTTGCGTGTCGGCTCCCCGAACTCCTTCAACCCGCGCACGAAAAAAGCGAAGGCCAACATGCCTGTGGAACGAGCGAAAAAGAGAACCGCCGGAAACAGGGTAAAGAACATGAATGTTACAAGGATAAACGGTTTGCGCTCGGCTTTATCGGAAAAATATGCGACCGGGATATATAACAGCATGGCGGTCCCCATCTCCACAGCGGTCAGCCAGCCGAATTCCAGCGCGCCTTTTTGTGCAACGTCCATCACCCAGATCACCGCGAAGGCGTACGGTATCTGCTCGCAGAAACGTATCAGTATATCCGACACCAGAAGCCGTTTCAAACCGGGATTGAACTGTTTGACCAGCTTGAAAAGATGCAGAGGCTCGTATTTTTTCTTCTCGTTGGACGCCATCTTCTGCTGCAGCGCTAACGAGAAGATCGCCAGGATTATAGCCACGGCGAAGGCGATCCTGACACCGTCGATCAACCCGAAGGCTCCGATCAGGACGCCGCCGATCACCGGCCCGCCGCCCATGGGGATACGTCGGATGATGGAATGCATGGAGACACCCATGGCCCGCTTGGAGCGGGGGAGCATATCGCCGACCATGCTCATGGTCGCCGGAAGCGACAACGACGACCAGGCCATGAAGAAGATGGCGGCGATCATCACCGCCGGCCACGACGGTATCAGCACGACGATCAGATACCCGATTATGGCGATTATGTTGAATATCAGAAGCGCCCGTTTGGTGCCCAGTTTGTCCGATAGTATCCCGCCGGGGAATGCCCAGAGCGCGCCAAGCAGGTTCTCCAGCGCACCGTAGATCCCGATCAAAATCGCTCCCGCCCCCAATTCCGCGATATACTTGGGGATATAACGCGAGCCGATCCGCTCCCCCATGCCGATCAGGACAACCATCCCCAAGAGGAGCATTATGTCTTTTTTCAGGCCGAGGAATTCCAGAATCCCGCGGCCCTTCGATCTGATTCCGCTCACGATTTATATATAGCAGAAGCCCGCGGCCTTTGTCAATTTCGGGATAAATGTGATAACGACACGGCCTGGGCGAAAATTCTGGGATTTAACTCGAACTTGATGATTTCCCGAAACATATCGAAAATAAAGTTAGTTATATTCGAGGCTATTTCGGAGATGGGAATTGATTTTCAGTTAAGTAATCGATTTTGGGGGCGAAAAAGGTAATGTGGATTGACAAACTCGACATTAGAATTATATTGAGTAATTATGTTCAAACTCGAACTGGACTTTTTTGACGATGATATCGGCGATATACGGAGGATAAATGCCAGCCAAGCAAACAGCTAAGAAACCCGACCTGAAGAAAATCGGTCTCTCCGAGGACATTCTGATGGGTCTTTATTTCAATATGCTCAAAACAAGAACGGTCGATGAGAGGCTTCGGAAGCTCTTCCGCCAGGGACGATACGCCGGGACCTATTTTTCGGCGGTCGGGCAGGAGGCCACCACTGTCGGCCCCACCTACGGTCTCAGCACCGAGGATATCATTGCCCCGTCGCACCGTGAGATCGGAGCGGCCATCACTAAAGGTATCTCCATCGAAAAGATCATAGCTCAGATTTACGCTCGTTCGAACTCCCCCGATAAAGGCAAATCGCATCCCTGTCACTACGGCGATAAATCGCTCGGTGTCATTCACCCGTCATCGACCGTGGCCAGCCAGTCGATTATCGGCACTGGATGCGCGTTGGGATTTAAGATCCAGAAGAAAGATAATGTCGTGGTCGGCTTTTTCGGCGAGGGAGGGACGTCAAGAGGCGGCTGGCATGAGGCTTTGAATTTCGCCGGAATCCACAACCTGCCGGTCGTTTATATATGCCAAAATAATCTCTGGGCCGAATCGGTGCCATCGACAATGCAGGCCAATATCGAAAAATTCTCTGATCGTGCCAAAGCTTACGGTTTCCCCGGCATCACTATCGACGGTAACGACGTGGTATTGGTGCATAAGACGGCATCGGAGGCGATAGCCCGCGCCAGGGCCGGCGAGGGGCCGACCCTGATCGAGTGCCTGACCTACCGCTGGTACGGCCACTCCGAGATCGATCCCGCCGATTACCGCAGTAACGAGGAACTCGAAGAGTGGAAAACGAAGGATCCTCTCGCCCGCGCCGAGAAACTGCTTATGGATCTCGATATCCTCTCCACTCAGAAACGCGAAGCTATTGTCGCCGAGATTAACCAGGAGCTTGACGACGCTATCAAGATTAGCGAAGAAGCCAAATATTGCGAGCCTGAAGAAGCTTACAACGACGTTTACTCCGAGGCTTTCCCGGTCGTAAGGGATGAATATTAAAATGAGCGAAAAGGATTTGAAAGGCAAGCGACCGCTGGAATCCGAGGTCTCCATGACCGAGCTGGTAATCCCCAACGACGCTAACATCCTGGGCAACGTCCTTGGAGGCCGGGTAATGCATTGGATCGACTTAGCCGCCGCCACCGCCGCGCATCGTCATTGCAACGCCATCTGCGTAACCGCGGCGATCGAGGGATTATCCTTCTTAAACCCTATAAAGCTCGGATACCTCGCCCATCTGAAAGCCACTATAGTCTGTGTCGGTAAATCATCGCTAGTGGTAAAAGTGGTCGTCCATTCCGAAAACATGGATACCGGCGAAGTTAAAAAAACATCCGAGGCTTATCTCACATTCGTCAGCATAGACAAAAGCGGAAAGCCTAAAGCGGTTCCGCCTTTGTTGATCGAGACCGACGAGGAAAAAGAGGAATGCGAGAAAGCCAAAGAGATAAGAGAAAAAAGATCGCGATTAAGGAAATAGGAGCAATAATGAAGAAAACGTCATTTATCGAGGCCATTACCGAGGCCCTTTCCGAGGAGATGGAACGCGACGAAAAAGTGTTCCTTATCGGCGAGGACATAGGCCTTTATGGCGGCGTATTTAAAGCTACCAAAGGTCTGATGGATCGTTTCGGTAAGGATAGGGTAATCGACTCGCCCATCTCGGAGGTCTTCATCGCCGGAGGTTCTATCGGCGCCTCCCTTGTGGGGATGAAGCCGGTGCCGGAAATTCAGTTCGCTGACTTTATAACGCCGGCCATGGATCAACTTATACAGCAAGCGTCAAAAATGCGCTACCGCACCGGCGGCGACTGGACCTGCCCTATGACGGTCAGGGTTTGCTGCGGGGGGGATGTCGGCGGAGGGTTGTATCATTCGCAGATCAACGAGCAGTTCTTCTTCTCTCAACCCGGATTGATAGTAGTCTTTCCGTCCACTCCTTACGACGCGAAGGGGCTTTTAAAATCGGCCATACGCGGCGAGGATCCTGTTATTTATTTCGAACATAAGAGACTATACCGCTGGATAAAGGAAGATCTCCCCGAAGAGGATTTCACCGTGCCGATCGGCAAAGCGGCGGTGAAAAGGGAGGGCAAGGATTTGACAATCGTCTGCTATGGCTTGATGTATCATCGTTCCATGCAGGCGGCCGAGGCGCTTGAAAAAAACGGGATCGACGTCGAGATAATAGATATGCGCACTCTCCGTCCGTGGGATAGGGAAACCATTCTGGAATCGGTGAAGAAAACATCGCGCGCCCTCCTGATTCAGGAAAACTCCAAGACCGGCGGCGTTATGGCCGAGGTTTCAGCGACCATCACCGAAGAGGTTTTCGATCATCTTGACGCGCCGGTATCGCGGGTTTGCGGTTTGGATGTCCCTATGATGCCTTTCGCGCCGCCTATGGAACACTTCTTCCTTCCCAACGCGGAGAAAATCGCGAAGGCCGCCAAAAAGATTATGGAATATTAACGGAGGCAATATGGATTTTAAAATAGTCGTACCCCCCCTGGGGGAATCGGTGGTCGAAGGGACCATTGTAAAATGGCTCATAAACGAGGGCGATTCGGTTAAAGTCGATGATCCCCTCGTGGAGATCATGACCGATAAGATCAACGTCGAGATACCGTCGCCACATAGCGGCACTATGAAAAAACATCTCGTACCTCCGGATTCCATTGTCGAGATCGGGGCCGAGATCGCCATACTCGATATCGAGGCCGCCGCCGGAGCGGTGACCGACTCAAAAGCGTTCCAGACTCTGCCGGAGAATGGCAAAGAGCATATCCCTCCTGAACAGGAGACGCCGGAGGCCGACGAGGAATTCGTGGCGGTCATGGCTCATCACGAGAAGATGGGTATCCACGCCGATACCAACACTATCGAGGCCGGTATCAAGGCGGTTAAATCATCGCCGCTTGTCCGACGGTTGGCCAGGGAGCACTTCATCGATCTGCGCATGGTCCAGGGCACAGGCAGGAACGGCCGTGTCACCAAAGAGGACGTTATCAAGTATATCGACGCTCGTCACCAGGTTGACAAGAAAAAGCCGGATTTCGCCTGGCCCGACGCCGAGCCGGAAGAGATCATCCCCATCACCGGAATCCGCAAAGTTATTTCCGAGCACATGGTTAAATCGGCGTTCACCATTCCGCATGTAACGACATTCGACGAAGCCGACATGTCGAATCTTATAGCCTGGCGCAAAAAATATGTCGATAAGATCGAAGAAAAGCACGGTGTCAGGATCACTTATATGCCCTTCTTTGCCAAGGCGATCATCTACGCCGCGAAGGATTTCCCCTGGATAAACGCCACCTTCGAAGGCGATAATCTTCACGTTAAAAAATATTTCAATATCGGCATGGCGGTCGGCAGGGATAACTCCCTCATCGTACCTGTGGCCAAACATTGCGAGCAGAAATCGCTTCTGCAGGTCGCCAAAGAGATGAAGGAACTCGGCGAGAAAGCCAACTCCGATAAACTGGCAATAGAGGATATCACGGGCGGCACTTTCACCATCACCAACGCCGGCATGTTCGGCGCTACGGCATCGACCCCCATAATCGCTCAGCCGCAGGTGGCGATATTGGGCGTGCATATGATCACCGAGAAACCCGTAGTCCGCGACGGCGAGATAGTTATCAAGCCGATGTTGAATTTCGGGCTGTCGTTCGATCACCGCGTTGTCGACGGTTCCTACGCCGTGCAGTTCTTGCGTCGGATGATCGAGTATCTCGAGGATCCCGATGGCTGGCTGATCGGGGTGATTTAGATGGCCGATAAATTTCAGGTTGTCATCATAGGAGCGGGTCCCGGCGGTTATGTCGCCGCCATACGTGCCGCGCAGTTGGGGCTTAAGACCGCCATTCTCGAAAAGGAATATATCGGCGGTGTCTGCTTAAACTGGGGATGTATCCCGTCGAAAGCGCTTCTTTACGTAACCGAACTCAAAAGAACTATCGAACATTCCAAAAGAATCGGCCTTAAAGTCGATAATATCGAAATCGATCTCGATCTTCTGCGCAAACATAAAAACGATACCATAAAACGCCTGACCAGCGGAGTTAAACTGCTCTTGGAAAAAGCGGGAGTGAAGATCTATACCGGCGATGCGGCTTTTACGTCGGCCAACAGAATCGAAATCGTTAAGGGCGTGCATAAGACATATATCGATTCTGAGAATTTCATAATCGCCACGGGAGCGTCGCCTGTAAATCTTCCCGGTCTCAGATTCGACGGCAAGAGCATTGTCGGCGCGCGGGAGGCTATCGATATCCCGAGCGTACCGGAGAAAATGGCGGTCATCGGCGCCGGGCCTATCGGCATGGAGATGGCCACCGTTTACAACACGTTGGGCTCAAAAGTGACCGTTATCGAACTTCTGGATTCAGTCTTGCCCACACTCGATAAAGACCTATCATCCGCCGCCGATCGCGCTTTCAAAAAACAAGGGATGGAGATTTATACGTCATCGAAATTCGTATCGTCGGAAAAGAAAGGCGATAGGGTCGAATTAAAAGTGCAGACGCCCGACGGCGAGAAAACGATGACTTTCGATATGGTCTTGGTATCGGTCGGAATGAAACCTAATTCTAAAGGCTTGAATCTCGAAAAGGTCGGGGTCAAAACCGACGATAGAGGGTTCATCGTTGTCGATAATCGGCTCCGAACAAACGTGGCCAATATCTTCGCCATCGGCGATGTTACCGGCGGACTGCTCCTGGCGCATAAAGCGTCACACGAAGGCACCGTTGCCGCCGAAGCCATCGCCGGATCGTCGATGGGTATCGATTGGAAAGCGGTGCCGTACGCTGTCTTCACTGATCCGGAAATCGCGGGGATAGGACTAACAGAAACCGAAGCGGAAAAACAGAATCGCGAAATTAAAATCGGTAGATTCCCCTATCGCGCGGTCGGTAAGGGGATCGCTACGCTGGCCACCGACGGTTTCGCCAAGGTCATCTCCGACGCCAGGACCGACGAACTGCTTGGTATCCATATCTTCGGACCCCATTCCGGCGATATCATTTTCGCCGGTACGGCATTGATGGAGTTCGACGGTACCGCCGAAGATCTCGGGCATATCATGGGGGTTCATCCCACGTTATCGGAGGCGTTGATGGAGGCCGGTTTGAACGTGCACAAAAAGGCCATACATATTATAAATTGATTGTGAAGGGTAAAGGTAGGTCAGACATTCCTGTCTGACCATATGGCTATTCCGAACAGACAAGAATGTCTATCCTACTTCCGCGCTGTCAGTCCCGCTTTTGGCGGAATTTCCTGAAAGCCACCGCAAATGGGCGGCATGCTCTCACACCCAAGGTGGGTGAGCATGTTTTTTAACGACGCGTTTCATGCTTATCCTCCGACCACAGGTCGGAGTAAAAGCATGCCACCCGTCCGCCAACCGTCAATCACACCACCCTCAAATACGCCGCGATTTGCCCCCGGTGATGTATCTCGTGGTCTAGGTTGCCCCGGACAATCACCCACCAGACCGTGACCTCGCCGAAACGTTCATCGTACATAATCTCTGAAAATCGATTGTCGGGCATATTTCTCAACAGCTCAATGCGTCGTCTGCCGGTACTTTCAAACTCATTAAGCAGTCTGTCATACTCGTCGCGGTTTTTGATATCCTCAACACCCGCCTCGCCTTTCATAGCCGGGATACTTTTCTCCAGTTGCTTGAACAGCCATTCATCGGCGTCGATAAGATGCCTGATCGTATCGGCGAAACTCATGGCGTCGGGCGATACTCGCCAGTTTTCCTTGCCCGACGGTACTTTGCGCAGCCGTTTAATGCTCGATTCCCGCACCGCCCCGGCAAACTCCGCCAGCCTGAGGCCTGTGGATAGATTATTCATTGGTTCAAATATATAATTACAGCCCGAGGATCGATACTGAAATTTCATAAAGCCAGATGGCATTATTGCATCTGTAGGTCGGTCCCGCGAAACGCGGGATCTGCCGACACCCCGGTTCGCGGGGGGTAAACCCAAGCTCCCCGCCTACGACAACGATATGGCTCGCGTTCTGGATTCCCGATCGTGGTCGGGAATGACAGGGTTGGGTAGCACTCCCAAACTTGTTTGGGAGTGAATGTTTTGCAGCGCCCTGTGTTTCGAGAGTGGCGATTCCCTAAAGCGATTCGGCCGTAATCAGGAAAAACCGTCATCCTGAGCCCCGACCGAAGGGAGGGGCGTAAGGATCTATGGGTATTCGTTCCCCATAGATTATTACGTCGTCCTGTGGACTCCTCATAATGACGCGTTATAGTATTCCGGTTGGGTGGCATGCTCTGCCCGATTATCGTATATTAACCCAAAAGGAGCGTATCATGATTCAATCGATAAAATGGATAGACCGGCGATTTGATTTCGATTTTCCGGTGGGCGTGTTTCCGTGGATCTTAGAACGGCTTCGCGGTACACCGGCGAGGGTTGAAGAGTTGGTGAGAAGTTTATCCCCGGAGACTCTGATAAAGCAACACTACGGCAAATGGTCGATACAGGAAAATGTCGGGCATCTGATCAAGGTCGAGGAACTTCACGACGGCCGTATCGATGATTTCCTCGCGGGCAAGGAAAACCTCCGTCCCGCTGACATGGAAAACAAACGCACTATCAACGCCGACTATAACAGCATGGATATGGAAACGATTTTGGAATCGCTTAGAACGGTGCGAATGAATCTCGTAAAGCGTTTAGAGAAGATGGATGACGATATAGTTGGTCGTGCCTCGTGTCATCCTCGCCTGGATATCCCCATGCGCCTGGTCGATATGGCCTATTTCGCTGCGGAGCATGACGATTACCACCTGGCGGTCATCACATATATCGCGCGGAAATTGAGGTAGGTCGAGTTTATTAAAAGTCCTTGCCCGGAGGAACCCGGTCGCGCTTATTTCAGATAGACCAGCTTAACAAAATCGCTTTTACGCGCACCGGCCGAGACGACAAAATATATCCCCGATACGACAGAGTTGCCGCCGGAATCGGTGCCGTCCCAGACGATCTTCCCGCTTTCGGATAGCTCGAACGATCTTACCGCCCGGCCCATAATATCGAATATGTCGATCCGCCCGCCTCTCGCGTTGGAGTATGAGATAATTGTCGAGGTGTTAAACGGGTTGGGGTAGGCGTTCAAAACGAGGTTCGGAATCGTTACATCGTTCCAGGCGATATCCAAACTCGGCTCCACGGCGATGAAACGTCGGCATACCCGGTCGGGTATTTCCGGCTCGATATATTTAACCACGATCTCGGCTCCTGACACGATAGAGAGGATACCGTCGCCTGGGACAGGTTGCTCGGTATTAGTCGGCACCGGATTGAACGGGGCGAATATGCCGAGAACATCCTGCCTGTAGCAGACAACCTGCTCGCTGTCGGCGCTCTGATAACATAACGCGGTGATTTCGACCGCGCCGTGGTTTCTTTGATCGTAATCGTTAACCACGGGCATAAACGCCTGCCCCGGCACAATGGAATCGATCCTGTTTTCGTACTCATCGTAAACGGTCAGCGGGTAAAGATAATCATAGATCGTATATGCCAGCGGCTCCCCTTGATCGTAAAGGGTCTCCATGGTGATAAACTCGTTATTCTCCCGGCGTGTCCACGGGGTTTCCGTAGTTAAAGCGTCGAGATTGTATAAATCGTACATGACCACGCAGGAGACGCCGTTGGCGTAATTGGTATCGAGATTTCTCCAGCGCGAATCCTCCTGCCACGAATCGAACGTCTCCAACAGGTGTAGGAAGGTTCCCTGGTTATCGTAAAACGGTTGATCGTTATAAGATTCTGAAATTCTGTATCCGAAATCGTTGTTATCCGGCGCGGCGTGCAGATCCATAAACAGATCGACTGAATTGCCCCATGATAAATAACCGTCGATTGCCAGATGCACCGCCCGCACCGAGGGCTGTTCGTTTTCCATATCCAGCCGCCAGTCGCGGTTTAAGTTGATGCCGTTGACATTATGCCGCGAGTACCCCTCGGCGACACCGTCGACGTTAACGATCGGGACGATTTTTAAATTTATATCGCGGCGAAAATAATCAGCGAATGAGTCATCCTCCAAAACCCTGTTCATCAGGCCCGTGAGCGTGAATGTCGGCGCCGATTCCATGGGATGCTGGCGGGAGATCAGCCAGGCGGTTTTTTTGCGGGCGATCGGTACGATATCGTCGGTGATGGTGATCATATCCACCGGGCGATCGTGCACCGAATAGCCCAGCGTAATACGATTCGTATGGGGAGAGGATTCCAGTTCATCCAGATACGAATATGTCTGACTGACCGTATATGGAAATCCCTGGGCGAACCAAACGGTATCGTTCGGCAGATACTGCTGAAAACATAGCCAGCCGTTTTGCCCCCAGACGTTCGGCGCTCGCCCCCAGCTGACATTGTCGGCTGAAACGACGGGACTGCAATTGCTGTTCTGCCAGCCGTCGGGATTGGTCAGGAATATGGTGGCCGTACGCCCCTGGTTGTTGGCTATCGCGAAATAATACCAGCCGTAGGTATCGCCGTGGCTATCGTCGAGACGGATGCGCACTGTGAAGCTATCGACCCCCACCTGCTGCACATCGGTGATATTCCCCGATTCGAAATCGGCGATGAAATCATCGGGCGTAATCTGGGCCGCGGCCGCGGCGGCCAGGCCGAGCGTTATCAAAATCGCTTTAAACATAATCTACAATATCAAGATAACCTATTTTTCGAAATCGTCAATATAGTTTTCAGCTCCCAGCCAGATTGATGCGTCAGGATGGAGCGAAACGACATCCTGATGCTTTAATGGTTGCCAGCCTGGCGGGAGAAAGATGGCAATAGAATGCGCGTAGAATTTACTTTTAATAAATGCTTGCTATAAAGAGGATAATCGCCTAATTTCTCGACTGTCATTCATAAGTTAAAAATAGGAAAACGGGGAATTGAAATGACACCGAAAGCGACAACATCGCCGTACATAGTGGTCAGAAAATCGAGGATTCACGGCACCGGGGTTTTCGCAAAAGCAAATATCCCAGCCGGTACCCGGGTTATAGAATATGTGGGCGACAGGATTACCAAGATCGAATCGGACCGGCGCTACCAGCTATCCTGGGAACGTTCTCAGAACGGCAACGGTGACGAGGGGATCGTCTATATATTCACTTTGAATAAACGTCACGATATCGATGGCGATGTCCGGTGGAATACCGCCAAGTATATCAACCACTCCTGCGATCCCAGCTGCGAAACCGATATAATCCGGGGGCATATCTGGATTATCGCCATGCGCGATATCGAGAAGGGCGAAGAGATATTGTACAATTACGGTTACGATATCGACGCCTGGGAGGATCATCCCTGCCGATGCGGTTCGGAGAAGTGTATCGGGTATATTGTCGATGAGGACCACTGGCCTAAACTCCGCCGCAGAAAACGTTACAAGCAGTTAATGGATAACAGCAACGGACGGCGCTGATTTAAGAATATAATTTATCATAATAATGCGAAAGCCGCGCGGTTTTTACAACCCTGTTGTTGCAGCGGAGCAATCGGCTTACACGCGGCTGTACCCATCCTAAAATAAACATCGCTATCCTCGTTTTTTTTACTTCGATAACGCGATCCGAATCAGCTGTTACCGCAAAGTGATAATGTCCTAATTATGCAAAGTAGAAATGTCCTAATTGGAGGTTATAATGACTCCCAGAAATTCAGGGAGGATTATGGCTGG
>SDBU01000155.1_pt1 | contig 95447 bp, 77 predicted proteins | sample 2277071 | NCBI WGS metagenome assembly SDBU01 (sample SAMN10397929, study PRJNA504765) | marine sediment metagenome | isolation source: marine sediment core GS08_GC12, 126 cmbsf | place: Arctic Ocean: Gakkel Ridge, Loki's castle | collected 2008
ATCGCCCTCGTACTTATCCAGACAGCCGCGCTGCGCCAGGATGATGTCGGTCATCTCGGAGAGGTAATCGTTGAGCAAGAGACACAGGTCCGCAGGCGACATGCCCTCGGAGACGGTGGTGAAGCCTTCGATATCGGAAAAGAATACGGTAAGCTCCTTGCTCTCGCCCTTGAGCGCCAGGCCTTCCGGGTTAGCGAGCACCTCGTCCACCACATCCGGGTGCAGGTAATATTGGAATGCCTTCCGGGTGCGGCGGCGCTCGCGCTCTTCCGTCAACTGGCGGTAGGCGGTGATACCCGAATAACAGAAGAACATGGTCAGCAGCGTGCCCGCAATCTGCACCTGGTAGCCCCAGCGGACAAAGAGGTAGTAAGCAAATCCAACGTAGGCAAAGGCGAAGAAAAGCACTCCCACCGCGCCGGGCGCCGGCCGATAGCGCGCAATAAGGGTGCTCACAATCAGTCCACCAAGTAGAATGCTCAAGAAGTTGACGCCTGTGTGAGCGGTATGGATGAACTTGCGCACCATCAACATGTTGGCGGCGGATGAGTAAAGCCCCACACCCGGGAACTGGCGCTCAATGGGCGTGGAGCGAATGTCGGTGCCGCCGGTGAAAGTAGCGCCGACAATGCAGATGCTATCTCTGACCTGGCTTCTCAAGAACCGTTCGAGCCGCTGCTGGCGGTTGAGGAGCGACGTTGCGCGCTCGTGTTCGTTCTCGAGAAGGTGAAGGCTGGCTTCAAGCTGTCGCTTTCGCGCCGGGTCGCTTTCACCATCCAGGCTTCGCCCGGTCTGAGCTATGAAGTGCGCCAGGTGCTCAATCGTCTCCTCCCGCAAGTTGGCCATCTCGGCTTTGAGTTCTGCTAGTGCTGTGTCCCGCTCGGGACTTGGGGCCTGAGCCTCTAGGGCTCTCTTGCGGCGAAGCATTTGGGAGAAACGTCCGTCTCGGTATTTGTCCAATGCCAAATAGAGCTGCTCCAACTCCTGTCTCACCGAGGCCAGCTCCGCCACCTTGGCAAAGGAGATATGTCTGGAGGTCTGGAGGTAGCCGGTCTGGAAGTTCCCGGCCCAGTTGACGGTCATCTCGCCCTTTTCGTTGATGGGAATCTTGAGGTCAACAGGCTCAGCGCTTGCTGACAGGTGTGCCCCTCTTAAGAGGACATGTGCACCGGGCTCGATTTCGACGTTGCTATAAGGGACCTGGAAGTACCTGAGCATGTGCATCAAGGAGAGGTGCAAGAGCAGGCGATCACCATAGCGCCAAACCAGAGGCACGCGTCTGAGCTTGCCATCCACGTCGAGGACGGTGTTCACGAACCCGACGCCGGTGGCATAGCGGGTAAATGTGTAACGTGGGGGCGTTATGTCGGTAGCCTGGTGCAGATTCTGGGCGCCCGAGGGGGGCAGGGGCAGACTGAAGTTCGCCAGGATATGGCGGATGGAGAGCGCCTTTTCGAGGGTTTGGTCAAGCAGTTTCTTGTCCGCGGAATCGACCGGGGTGGTGGTGCCCAGTAGCTTTTCATAAAGGGTTTGGGGGGAAGGGTTGGGAGAGGCTGCAAGGAGCTTTTCGGCCTCGGTCCTGACAATTTTTTCCTTCACGGCGAGGCGCAGGATTTCCACCTCGTTAAGCGGCAGTTTTAGCTCTTCGCTCGTGCGCCTGGCGCTGGCCTGGAAGTTCTGCTCCAGGTATTGATACAAGGGCGAATCCTGGGATAATTCTTGCGCCGGGACCTGCTCGGTCCTCAGGTGCATAGGCATGTAGGTTCGCTCGGAGGCGCGAATAGCAGAGGCCAGCAAGGCGTCCGGGTCCAGGACAGTGTGGTCAATCTGCGCCCGGATGTCCTCGTCATAAGCCTTGTACGCCTGTCTTAACGCGCTGAAGACCACCTTGAGCTCGGTCACTTCGAGGCTGGTAATCTTCTGCCCTTCAAGTTGAGCTTCAACATCCTCAAGGCCGTTCTCCAGAGCCTTAAAGCGCGCGGAAACGCTGCCTTTCAAGTCCTGCTCCAGTTCCCGCTTGTTCACGATAGGCTGACTGGCCTCGGGCATCTCCACGTCGCAAACAATGGTTTTGGCGCCCAACTCGGTAAGGATGCCCGTCACTTGCGCATGTATCTGCCTGGGCCAGGGGAAGCGGCCCAGCTTGCTGATGCTGAGGTCGTCGATGTCGATGTGCAGCAGTTCTTCGCTGGTGGGAAGCTGCGGACGATACTTGAATCTCAAGTCCAGCGTCGCCAACTCAAGTACCGGCTAGATGTCGTTGGGAACGAACAGTGCCAGGGCGGTAATCACTGCCGTGATTCCCAGGCCCAGACTTAAGGCTATTAAGAGACGGTTGCGGTCATGACGACTAAGCTTGGCCATGATGACTCCTCAACGTTTGGGAAGATAAGTCCGGTCAAGGATGGGTTCGTCCATTAAGCGAAAGGTCCTGGGTTGGCTGAGCTTTCACAAACGCCAATCGGTCTTTGAGCGCCCGTGCCCGTGTGTTAAGAGGCTGGTGTTGTAAGACGACCCCTATCTCCTTCTGGCACCTCCGGATATCCTGCAGATGGTCCAGGTAGATGACCGCTAACGTCAGGCGGACGTCCAGGTTGTCAGGCGCCAAAGCACGGGCCCGCATGAGCAAGCACTTTGCCTCCACCCACAGGCCTTCAGCAAGCAGCTCACAGCTCAGTTTCAGGTGGCCCTCGACATCAAAAGGTGAGAGTTCCAGTGCCCGACTCAGCGCCCGGTACATACGGGTTGTGGGGCTGGCCCAGGGCTCCCGGAGCGCCTCCCGGGGAAGTCGAGGATAAATCGCCACTGCCGAGTCGCGCTGGCCCATAATGAGGTAGCACCAACACAATAAGAGGTCAACTCTGAAATTAGGGTCCGCCAGGCGTTGTGCCGATTTGAGCAACTCGATAACATCCTCAATCCCTTCGTCCTCGAAGTAGATGCGAGCCAGCTCATAGTAGGGGTGAGGCCAGTCCGGGAGAATGTCAATGGCTTTGCTGTAATGGGTGACCGCAGGAACTCTCAGGCCGCTCTTCTTGCACACACGTGCAAGATTGTAATGGGCCCGCGCATTGTCAGGCGCCTGCTTGACCGTGTCACGCCAAAGGGTCAATTCGCTTTGCCAGACGGAGTTGCGAATCACGGTTCTCAGCGAGTAGCCAGCCACCAGCAGCAACACCAGGCCATAGGCCCAGGTCCGCAGTTTGGCAACTTTCGCCAGCTTGTCGAAACCCAGCGCCACCAGGGCGCAGAATCCCACCGAAGGCAGGTACAGGTAGTGCTCTGCCAGGGGTTCCGGGTGGGGAACAATCTGCAGCACCGGAAGCAACGTCAGCAGTATCCAAAGAAGCCAGAAGCCTACCCCCGGACGGTGCCAAGAAAAGGTGAGCATGCCACCCAGGAACACCAGCGCTCCTGCCAAAGATAGAATCCCGAACCCATTGAAAGCGCTGGTGAACACAGGTATGGTGTTGGGCGAATAGTCCGCCAGGAGCTTGAGGGGAAATACGAGGAGTCTTAGATGCGTCAGCAGAATCCGGGAGGCATACTCGATATGCACGAATACCCCTCCACCATAGAGCACCCCCAGGTGCTGAGGCGGTCTGATGGAGGTGGCATAATAGACGAATGCCAACGCCAATATTGTGAGGGGGGCATACAGGTAGGCAGAGCGGTCCAGACTTTCCTTCAGCGCATATCCCCACCTTCGCCAACCGCCCTTGCACATTGAGCTTTCGTCCGCCCGCCTGGAAACATCGTATGCCAGGAGCGCCGCAGGCAAAGTGACGGCCATCTCTTTAGCGAAAAAGGCCAGCACGAAGAGCACACACACGCACACTATCCACCATCTCTGCCGACTCCGGTGATAGCGGGCAAAGAGCAGACACGCCGGTAGATAGAACACCGACATCAGCACATCGCGCCGTCCCTGGATGTAGGCGACAGCACCGGTGTGAACCGGATGGGAAGCAAAAAGGAGTGCGGCCAGCAAGCCCATTTTCGGACTTTTCGTAACCTCCCTGACCAGCGCGTAAACCACGCCGGTCACCAGCATGTGCAGCAGGAGGTTCGTCAGGTGGAAGCTCAGGGGCCCGCCCCAAGAAAGAGCATAGTCAAGGACATAGGTGGCTCGGGTGATGGGCCTCAAGGAAGGAGGGGAACCGCGCAGTCCGAAAAGACCAGCGATTCCTGTAGGGCTGTGAATGTTGGGATTAAGCAGGATAACGCCAGTGTCGTCAAAGACAAAACCGTGCTCGAGTGTGTTGACATACAACACACCCGCCAAGAGCACGGGCAAAAGCCACAGAAAAGCCCCAAGTCGGCCAAACTGGCCCGGGAATGTATCGGCACTTCCGGCCATACGCCTGTCACGCCTTTTCTCAGCCTACGCACACGACAGCCCTGACAACTCGATATTGTAACGGGAGTCAGGCGCACTGCAACCCTTTTGGCACCTGTGAGATGAAATGGGCTTGCAACACAAAGTATGAGGCTGACTCCGTGAGTAGCTCGGCCTCTTAACGAGCTACGACCTCGCCACCGTCCGGTGGTGTTTCCGGCTCCTCTTTGTGAGGTTCCGTGGGATGTGATTCCTGCTCCACAATGCGGTCGTTCTCAGGATGCACATCCCGGTCGTTCTCATCACCGGGATTGTCATCGGTGGGGTCAGGCAGCCACCTGGCCCAGTCCCTCTCGTCGTCCGTGGAGCCTTCAGGAGGAGTGACCTCGGTGCGGTCTTCCTTCTCTGCATCGACCGGATGAAGCAGGTCTTCGTCGGTACGTTGATTGGAGCCCAACTTTCTCTTTCGGCCCTTCTCATCCTCGACCTCCATGGAATGCTCAGGGTCGAGGTCACCGGATTGGACATCTGTGCTGCTGTCCGGAAAGTGTCTCATGTCCTTCCATTCCGACCCCCGGACGCTTGCCGTCAACACAGGAGTGGAAATGCGAAAGTCCGTCTCCAGCCGCGTGGGCGGGACGGCCGCGTAGAGGGCGCCGATTTTCAAGCTTAACTTGGTGCGCACCGTGGTGGCAGTTTTGAGGTGCTCATCAATGATGAGTATCGTGAGCGCCTTCACAATAACAAGACTGGGGTTACCTTCGCCGCTCGCCAAAAGCAACCAGGCTCTGCCCAGAGGACCGGTGGAGATTTTCGCGCCCTTCTGCAAGACCATTTTTTCCTCGGCCGCGGCCCAGTCAGCCGCCTCCGACAACTGCACGTCCACACTGCCTTCAATTTTGTCTATGGTAGCAGTGAGTTCTTCCACGGTTTCGGCCTCAGCTTCCGCCGACTGCGCCAGGGCTGATTGTGCCACAGACAGGCTAATTGCCAGCACCCCCATAACCGTAAGCAACGTTCGTCTTATCATCATGTCATTTGCCCCTGACTCGAAATCGCAAGCCCACACAGGACGATTGTCGTCTATTCCGCCGCTTCCTCGCCCGCTTCAGCTTCCTTTTTGGCAGCCTTTTTGTTTCGGTATTCCTGCGCTCGATAGACAATGCCCAGGAGCTCACCGCCGGAAACGTATTTGGCATCCGCCCCCTTGACCATAATCTTGAGGTCCGTAAGCGCCCGCAGCCCGTAACGACCACTGACCCCGAAAATCCGCATGGTCAGGCCGCCCTTGATGCCCAGGGCCTTGCACACCATATAAGCAATGCGGCCCTTGTCCAGCAGCCTGGCAGGCTCCGTCTGCCACTTCTCCTTGATGATTCCCTTCTCCGTTAACTCCCTGGCAATCTCTACGAACGTATCCTCGGGAATCTCGCCGGCCTCCAACATCATGATGGCGCGGCAGCCATCTTCGAAAGTAGTGCAGCGCATGTCTGCCAGGTCTCTGATGTACTGATTGTCGGCGCGGGCCGTCGGCAAGTTGTACGCCAACAGTACCCCGATAACAGTGACAGTCCAAGTCACCCTGCGCAAGAATGTGACTTTCACTTAAACACTCCTTTCCAGGCCGCTCTCCCATCGCCCTAGAAGCTATAAGTAATGCTAGTCAGCAGGAACTCTCGCGAGGCGCGGCTGCTGTATGCCTTGCCCGGGTAGAACACGCCATACTTGGCGGATAACTGCAAGTCGTGAAAGATGCGCCAGAAGACGATGAAATCCAGCGCCGAGCCCACGTCCTCGTGGTCGCGGTTAGCACGGAAGTCGGAGATAGCCCCGCTGGCCTCGTCCTTGCGATATTCGAAGAAATTGCAGCCCACCTCCAGGCGGTCGAAATGCTCGCTGCCCTGGAAAGGTTTGAGCGTCCCACCCACCCGGATGAACTGCAAGTTAGATAACCTGGGTGCCAGCGCATAGCCGGTGTTAATGACACCGAAGTACAGGTAGTTCGTGTCGATGCTGTCGGGCTGGTTGCCCCCGACCGCGTTGGTAACACTCATGCGGTCGTCGTCACCGGAACCATAAGCCCACTCCACCCCCAGGCGTGGATGGGTGTGGCAGGGAAAGAAGTAATCTAGCCCCAAATCTAGCGCATAGGCCTTCACGTCCTCCCGCTTGGTGGTGGTACCGGTAGCATAGCTTTCACCCCGCTGGAGGGAAACTTCCGTGTAATAGCGGGCATTGCGGAAGAGCTCTCCCACCGACCCCAGGCCGAGATAATTAGAATCGTAACGGTACTCCTGCAGGGGGTCTTCAGGGAGTTCCTCGGAATAATCGTCCTGAGACAGGAAATAGACATAAGGCGTGTGCTTGTCAAAGCCGGTATAGTCCAACTGGCCGCCGAGGAAGAGGCGGTGGCTTTCGGTGAAACCGGGGACACTGCGGTCAACGTTATCACGGCTGCGGATGGTCCAGGAACCGAGGCCCCTGAAATCCAGATACTTGCTGCGCACAAAGAGCTGCACACCATCCTGCACGTCCCTCATCACCAGCCCGCGGCCGAGGTGATAATACTGTCTTCCCCCCTGCACCCGGACATCCCAGGGAAGCGCACCTTCAGAGTACTTCTCGAGAGCCTTGTTTACGTCCAGGGAAAGGAACCCCATATCCAGGTTGGGGCCCTTGCCATCGTGGTTGCGCCCTCGCTGGTCGTCACCCTCGCCGTAGTCCACATATCCCAGCCTGATACGCCCGTAGCCGAAGAGCACATCATCGAGATTGCCCGAAGCCCAGAGCCGCAAGTCCTGGTGCATCATCACCACTTCGTTGCCGATGTCGTCGAACCAGGCGTAGGTGCTGCGATACCAGCCGCCGTATTCCAAGAGCAGGCGCTGTTCGGGTAGCGCGGTGGGCTCCAGCTCTGCCCGTCGCTCCTCCTCAATCAAGCGCTCACGTTCAGGCTCCCCGAACTCCTGCGCCCATCCAGGTAAGGTCATCAGACTAACCATCAAGCAAGCTACCAGTACCCCCAACAGCCGCTTCACAAGCATCACCTCCGGTTCCCCGTGGTCTCCATACATAAAGGGCCCCTTTCCCATCTAATCACAGTCAGACCACTAATCCTCTTGAAGCCCCGAATGAGCGAAAACTTATCAGCTTGCCGCACTAAAAGCAACCAAAAAATCAAATTCTTATTGCCTTCTCGGGTGCAAATTTATTTTGTTGGTAAAGTCACGCGCAAGCTTGCCAGGAAAGACTTGTAGGGCAAGCCTGCGACGAGCGCAGTCGAGTCGGGCTTGCCCTACGGGGGCGAGGAGGACGCAGCGGTCAGCAGCTTACAAAGCACAAGGGTGCGGCCGACGCTGCACTGTCGTTTTACCAACAATCCGCGGGTGCACCCACCTTCTCCACCACAGGCGTTTTTGCCTTGCCTTTGCGGGAGAATCCACCTTAAATAGAATATGGAGACAGTCTTAACTCAAGCTTGCACACCAACGAGAGGTGCTTCGACCCGGGAGCTTATGCCATGTCAAAGGTCACGGTAGGTCGCCGAAGGTTCCTGAAGACGGTGGTGGGCACCAGCGCCATGCTGGCGGGTCTGGACCTGCTCCCCCGCATATTTGCCACCGAGGGGAACAGTAACGCCCATTCCGTGGTGGCAGTTGCAACCAATCCGAAATTGTGCCCGGCGCCCAGGCAGATGAATCAGGAGGTAGCCCAAGAACTGCTTAACAAGGCACTCGAAGCCCTCACCGGAAAGGACTCCGCTGCCGCTGCCTGGAAAAGCCTCTTTCGAGCCAGCGATGCGGTGGCTATCAAGGTGAACTGTCTGGGTCATCATACCCATCCCACCCTGGCGCAGGCAGTGGTCGCAGGCTTACTTTCTGCCGAGGTTAGGCCTGAGAACATCCTCATCTGGGACCGCTCCTCGAGGGAACTCGAAAAGGCGGATTTCCAGGTGGTGAAGTCCGGCGGCCCTCTGTGCTACGGTACCGACACGCTGGGCGGCTACGCCCCCAGGGTCACCTTCAGTGGCAGCATCGGGAGTTGCTTCAGTCCTATCCTGCTTTCCTCTCGCTTCACGGCATTCGTCAACCTGCCCGTGCTTAAAGACCACGATTTGGCAGGCGTCACCCTGGGACTCAAGAATTGGTTCGGGGGCATCCACAACCCCAACAAGTACCACGACAACGGCTGTGACCCTTACATTGCGGATTTGAACCTGCATCCGTCCATTCGCAAGCGGCTGAGGCTGGTCATTTGCGATGCCTCCACGCCGGTCTATAATGGCGGTCCCAGCTTCAAACCTCAATGGGCCTGGCAGTTTGGTGGAATCATGGCTGCGACTGACCCGGTGGCACTGGACCGGGTGGGCCTGAAAATTATCGATGAGAAACGTCAAGCAGAAGGCATGCGCCCCGTCGAGAAAACGCGCCGCCCTGCTCGACACATCTTTACGGCTGCTGAGAAAGGGCTGGGAAGTTGCGACCTGGAAAAAATCAGGCTGATGGAGCTGTAAATCGCTGCCAAGACGATATTCGTTCACCATCAGGGGGCAAAGCAATACGATGACTGAACTGCGTTCCCGCCGAGTGTTCCTGAAGCGAGCCGGGTGTGCGCTCTGCGTCCTGGGCGCCGGGGGTGCCACCTGGACGCTTTTCAAAAAGGCCACCGGCCTTCCGGAAGCTACGGCCAGCGAACATCCCTGGCCTCACGAGACCATGTTCTATGAGAAACTGGACGACCTGCGCATCCGCTGCACCCTCTGCCCGCGCAAATGCGAGGTGGCAGATGTCGAGCGAGGGTACTGCGGCGTAAGGGAGAATCGTGGAGGCAAGTATTACTCCATGGTCTATGGGAGGCTCTGCAGCGCCAATGTGGACCCCATTGAAAAGAAGCCGCTGTTTCACTATCTGCCAGGCACCAAGACACTGTCCATAGCGACGGCAGGCTGCAACATCGAGTGCAAGTTCTGCCAGAATTGGCAGATCTCCCAGTTCCGACCTGAACAGGTGCCTGGCGAAGACGTGAGCCCGGAAGAAATTGTCGCCCTGGCGAAGAGGTCCGCCTCGCCCACCATTGCCTACACCTACAGTGAGCCGGTCATCTTCTACGAGACCATGTACGACAGCGCCCGCATAGGCAGGGAAAAGGACGTGGGAAGTGTCATCATCACCAATGGCTACATCAACAAGAAGCCCATGGTGGAACTGTGCAAGCACCTCACAGGCATCAAGATCGACCTCAAGGCCTTCACCGAGAAGTTCTACCGTGACGTCTGCAGTGGGGAACTCAAGCCCGTGTTGGAGGCACTGGTAACGGCCAAGGAGCAGGGCAAGCACCTGGAGATTGTGGTGCTCATCATCCCCACCCTGAACGACAGTCACGAAGAGGTTAGCGACATGTGCGATTGGATACAGAAAAACCTGGGCCCTGACGTGCCCTTACACTTCACCCGCTTTCATGCCATGTACAAGATTCGCAACCTCCCCTCCACGCCCGTCGGTACCCTGGAAGACTGCCGCAAGATCGCTCAGGATAAGGGCATCAACTTCGTCTATGTGGGCAATGTCCTGGGCCACGAAGGCGAGCATACCTATTGCGCCAACTGCAAAAAACCTGTCATCAAGCGCTTCGGCTATCACATCCTGGAAAATAAGCTCAAGGACGGGAAGTGCGGCTACTGCAATGCAGTTATCCCGGGCATCTGGAGCCAGAAGCAAGCCCTGGCTTCATAGCCCTGCTTTCAGCATATCCGAGGCTATTCCACCGACGTTCCCTTCACAAGTGCCAGGAAGAGCGGACCCAGCTTCTCTTCGCGACACAGCGCATAGAGCCTGCCCAGAATATGTGCCGTCAATAAGACCAGATACACGGTGAGGGGCCAACTTAAAAAAACGCCCAGGGGATAAAGGAGCTGCGACAGGTAGGCATGTGCGAGGATGCCTATGGTCGCGGCCCCGAAAATGAATGCCAGCACCACAAGATACTCCCTGCACACCTTCAAGATGGCAGCAACCACATTCCTGGGGTCTATGGCAGGCAGCACCCGACCCAGGACAGAAAGAATCAGAAGGCTCATGGGGAAATAGAGCGTGCCCAGCGCCACAAAGAAAAGTGGGACCACCACGGGAGCGCCAGCCAGCCAGCAGGCAAGGGCGACCCCATAGCAGATGGAGAACGACGCCAGCATCTTGAGAAGAGGCACAACGAGGTCGTCCCAGTGTACTTCAATCAGGGGCCAATCAGGAGGTTCAGCCACAGCACGACTGCTCTGGCGGATGATTTCTCGTAAATAGAGATTCGCATAGCCTGCCAGGGCGCCGAATCCAAGCACCGTGACATAGACGACGGCAGGCTCCATGGTGGTCGCCTTGGAAATGAGGAAGGTCGAGACCACCTGCAGCGCTGCCAGTACACCCCCTCCCGCCAGCAGCGCAATCAGCGCCCTGCCCTGACAGGGGTAGCGCACCAGCTCGCCCAGGTCCCCCCAAAAGGGTTTCTGGACATCGAAGCGCTTCGCCTCTTCCAGGGGCGCGGGAGGAGCAGGCTTAGGTGGTATGGGGCTCAGGTGCTCCAGCACGGCCGCTCCTCCGCTCTGTGACGAGGACCTGCGTTCGCCTTGTGCGACTACATATACTTTGCAATGAGCTCAGCACTCTTCCTGATGCCTTCGCGCTCGGTGGGTGTATTCTCGTCGAGCTTACCTTCGAACTCGATACCCCACGAGCCTTTGTAACCGGCATCCTTCATAATCCGCATACAGCGATGCATGTCCCACTCGAGGTTCTCGCCCTGCCCGTCGAAGGTCATGGTCTTGGCGTGACAATAATAGGCAACCCCGGCTATCTTCTCCAGGTACTGGTAACGGACCTCCGCCGGGAAGTTGCCGAAGTCGGGCAGGCTTCCCAGGTTGTCAGCACCCACCTCCTTGATAATGCGCAGTATGTGGTCAGCCGTGCGTGTAGGCCCGCCGTGGTTCTCGAGCACGATTTTGATACCCAAATCGGCTGCATAAGCAGTGATGGGTTTCAGCGCTTCGATGGAGCGCAGAATAGCAACTTCCTCATCCTTGGTGCCTCCCAAGTTCACCCGGACCACACCTGCCCCCAGTGAGTGGGCGACATCCAGCCAGCATTTTACGTAATTGATCTGCGCCTGGCGCTGGTGCTCATCATCCACCAACAGTCTCGGATGCAAGGTCACACACACGGTCTTAGACCCCGCCTCCGTTATGGCTTTCTTGGCCCGGTCAATGGTGTTAGGGTCACATTGCATGAACACATCCAACAGTTCAAGCTCCTTGATGCCCAGATCGGCACAGCTCTGGATGAACCCGAAGAGGTCCATCTTCCCCTCCCGGATGGTGCGATGAAAGCTCCACATGCTACAACTGATTCCCATACCTTTACCCCTTCTTTCAAATGAAGCGCCGTTCAATTCCCCAAAAAGCAACAAACTCCTGCTCGCGCAATCTAAAGACACTTCTCCAGTAGTGCCTTGCTCTTCTTCACACCGTCTAATTCGCTGGTGGTAATCTCATCGAACTTGGCCGAGTATTCTATGCACCAGGACCCTGCATAGCCTGCGTCTTTCATAATCTGGAGGCAGCGGGCCAGGTCGTAGGCGACGAGGTCGCCCTCGGCATTGAAGGTTCCGGTCTTAGCGTGGCAGTGATAGGCAACCCCGGCAATTTTCTCAATTTCATCGTAGCGCACCTCTTCCGGGAAGTTCCCGAAATCGGGGAGGCTGCCCAGATTGTCAGCGCCAACCTTCTTGATGAGACTCAGAATCTGATCCGCCGTCCGCACCGGCGTGCCGTGGTTTTCCAGAGCAATCTTAATGCCCTGCTTTGCGGCATGAGCAGTGATAGGCTTCAGTGCTTCAACTGCGCGGGCGACACCCAACTCCTCCTCACGGGTGCCTGCCAGGTTCACCCGCACCACGCTCGAACCCAGCTTGTGCGCCACATCCACCCAGCAGTTCACGTAGGTGACCTGCGACTTCCGCTCCCATTCATCATCCACCAAGAGGCGCGGATGCAGGGTCACGCAGACAGTCCTCGAACCCGCTCTATTCACCGCCTCCAGCACCCGGTCAACATACATCGGGTCACACTGCATGAACATATCCAGGAGTTCCAGGTCCTTGATGTCAAGACCAGCGCAGGTGTCCACAAAGTCGAACAGGTCCATTTTCCCTTCGCGGATGGTGCGATGAAAGCTCCACATGCTACAGCCAATACCCATTGTCCAACTCCTTCTCCAAAAGGGCTCTTGTTCAGACTAACGCAGCCACCGATAGATGGCTACCGCAAATTCGCCTCCGATAAGCGTGAAAAACCACCAGACACCTCCACGGCGCTCGTAATATTCAGCATCCTCCTTGACAAAGTTAGCCAATATCACCCGCACAATGATAGCCAGGGCCAGGAAAGCCAGCAGCGCATAGCCAGAAACTTGCTCCATGAAATCCTCCTGAGCCGTCTGCCTTCGGCGCCTTAGTTCGCCAGGGGTAGCTCCACGGGCTTGCCACTGTCAGCCGATCGGTAAGCAGCCACCACCAACTCTAAAGCCTGCCGCCCCTCCTCACCGGTGACAGGAGGCGCGGCATCCTCAAACACTGCCTGCGCAAACTCATCCGTAAGCAGCTTTCGCCCGTCGCCGGAAGCATCGCTGGCCACCTCATGCCACTTGCCTGCCTCCAGCAGGTCATTCTCCTTGTTGGTATAGACGCGCAGGGGGTTCGACATAACGAACTGTCCCTCGGAACCGTAGATGCGGTCAGCGCGGACATCGCCCGGGAAACTCCTACCCCGGGCGCAGGAGCTAGCATGGATATAGCCGATGGCGCCGTTATCGTAGCGGTTGACCACCACGATGTAATCCTCCACCTCAACGGGCGTGAGGAAGGTGTCGCCTATGCTATAGACCGTCTTCACCTTCAAGCCCGTCAACCACAACATCTGGTCAATATTATGGCTGGCATTCATAATTAACATACCCCCGCCACTCTTCTCCTTATAGACGCGCCAGTCCGACTGCGCGCGTCCACTGTAGCCCCCCTGCCAATAGTGGGCAGGCTTGTCGCCAATAGAGAAGATACTGGTGCCTATGATGTCCCCCAGGATGCCGGTGGGCAAAAGCTCCCGGGCCTTCTGCCACCAGGGCTGGTAGCGGTTCACGTAACATACGCAGAGTTTGACCCCCTGCTCCCGAGAGACCGCAATCATGCGGTCCGCATCCTCCAGATTGGTAGAGATGGGCTTTTCCACCATCACGTGTTTGCCTGCCTCGGCTGCCTGGATGGCAAGCGGCGCGTGGAGGAAATGAGGCACCGCAATATAGACAGCATCGACTTTGTCGTTATCCAGCAGCTCCTCCACTTTGCTGGTGGAAGGCACGCTGTACTTCTCGCCCATGTCCTTCGCCAGCGCTTCGTTCACGTCCATGGCCATCGAGAGGACGGCTTTTTCGCACTTCTCCATCTGCCTGGCCTGGGCGACGGCAATCTCTCCACATCCGATGAACCCAATTCTCAATTTCTTAGCGCTCACCCTCGTCTCCTCTAATCTGTGGAAATCAATCGTGTGCAGTCACAGGAGAGCTTATAGCGCACCCCGCGACGCCTGTCAACCCTGCGTGCCGGTCAAACTCACTTACGGGAAGTGTGGGCAGGTTCCGCATTGGATGGGGAAGATTCGCTGTCCCCGCAATCTTTGGGCTTGACAAGAGGCGTACCTGACCGGTTGAAGCGCTTGTTATTGTTCCTCCTCGCCAGCAGGCGATACTTGGCTACAAAGGCGCGGGCAGGATTGAAGGCGCTGAACAAACGCAGTACGGGCACGGGAGCTTCTTCAATATCGGGGAGTTTGCGCACCGGAATAAGCACCAAGAGCCGCAGCGCTGCTGACGCCAGGAAAATAAGCTGGAAGTTCCCTACCGACCAGTTACCCAGTGTGATGCTATAGCCCTGGGTGAGGTCGGCAATCTGACCGGCAAGCCAGAACACCGATGCCGACACGAGGCCCACACCCGCCGCAATTACTGCCATGTACATGGAGCGGCTGCGCTGGGGGGTAAGCTCCATGGTTAAATGCATATAGTTCAGGAAGACCCCGGACCAGCCCATCCCCCCTAAGATGTATGCAAAAGCTGCCGGCCAGTAGTGCCCGGGGCCACAGAAAAGATACATTGTCGGCGCGGCTGCTGCTGCACACAGTGACAGAGACAAGACCGATTTGCTGCCTATCCGCGGAATCAGGTGACCCCACACCCGTGAGAAGATGATGTGCGTCACAGTGCTCAAGCATCCGAAAAGCACCACCGTGGCCAGGGGCACCTTCAGTTCCTTCAGAAGGTAGGCGGTGATCAGGGGAATGGTCAGACCCACTGCCGCATTCCAGAGCAGGAAGACCTTGATGAGTTGTCGGAACTCCGCTCGGGCCAGCACCCGCCTGATAATGGCCAGCAAATGGCTGCGCTGGTGTGAGGCTTTCACCGGTGGATGGGGCGTCACTATATGGAACATGACCACATCCGCCACCCCGAAACCTATCGCCACGCCATAGACAATGGCAAAGCTGACCAGGTCATTGTGGTGGCCTACAAATCGACCTGCCAGGAGGGCTGCTATCATACCGAAGAACGAGCAGACCATCTGCCTGGTGCCCAGGAAGCGGCCCCTCTCCTTGCTCGGTATGAGGTCTCCCATCCAGCTCATCCAGGCGTTGTGGCCACCGGCCATCAACACGTGGCTGAATAGTAACAGCACGAACACGGTCGCAACCCGAGTCCAGGTATCCTGCACGAAGACCGGCACCACCAGGATGGGAAGCCACAACATGCGGCCGAGAATAAGACCCACGCTGAAAAGCTCCTGGCGCCTGCCGGTGCGCTCCATCAGGTAGCCCGCCAGAAGCTGGCTGACCCCGGCCAGAGGCAGCGCTCCCATCAGCAACCCAATCTGCCCGTAGCTGGCGCCGATATAGAGCGCGAAGGCAGTGAATACCGCCCCCAGCGCAATGTTAAAATACATGTTGCCCATGACGCTGGCAATAATGCTCAGGCGCAGCCCGCGCATCACCTGCTCATGGGTGAAATACTCCTGCCAGGCTTCTTTTGTCGAGGTCGCTGCCATACCAATCCGAACCGGCTTAGTTGACTTTTGCCATGCACATAAAACCTTAATTGTCGCAGCTCTTATCGTCCCGAGTCAACTGGAAAATGCACTAATTTCCGGGTTTCGATGACAAGCAGCGCACCCAGCCTGCCAACTTCGCTGAGGAGAGGAAGAGCAGGGCTTGAAAACAAGCGCTAGTCGCCCCGGTATATGTGGTGGCCGGCGCCGGGGAAGAACAACACATCCAGGGCTAAAGACAGCAGCAGACCGCAGGCATACCCCACAATGATTCCCAGGAAGAATAGGCGCGAGCGGCGGTAAAGTGAAATGCCTCCAATTCTCAGTACCAGCATCTTACAGAGCTACGCAATCAGTACCGAGAATGCCGACGTCCTCACCGACCATGCCATGGCCACCACAAATCCTGCCGGCTGAATGGGCCACCAGGGAAAGCGATACGACATGAAGGTCAAGACCGCCATGAATGCCGCCCCGCCTCCCGCCAGCAACAGGGCCCACCAGTTCAATGGCCGGGGGCCAGCTCCTTGATTTGACTCGCGGTATTGTTAAAGGGATACTTGTTGGTCTGTCTGAACTCGTAGGTCCCGAAATTGTAGGCGCCGAACTTGTAACCCAGGAAACACGTTGACAGCGCGGAGGCCACCAGCGAGAGCACAAAGGCAAACACCAGGACCCTGGCCAACACCCGCGCCAGACCCGGTGCGGTTGAACATGCCTTCCTGGATGATGGCCAACACGTTGAAAAGCCAGATGGAAAGCAGAATCTCCAGGTGGGTGAGGTAGGCGAAGCCCACAATCATGAAATTGATGCGGGTATGAAAAGGCGGGAAGTCACGCCCACCGCCAAGAGCAGCGCAATCACAGCTGCGCGCAGGACGCTTCTCTCGTTACCCTCCGTCGCTTCCACCCGAGCGCTCTCCCTCTCTGTGACAGCACCTGAACTCACCGACGGGAGACATCTTAGGGATGCGAGGTGCGCTCGTCAAGAAGAAGGGAGCTCGAAGGCTTTCACGCTCAGCCTATCGCAGTGCTTCGGCCAGCCGTTTGATATGCGCCGGTGTGGTGCCACAGCACCCGCCTACCAGGGTGGCACCGGAGGTGATGATGTTCTGGACGCCCTCGACAAAGGCATGGGCAGGGAGTCCGTAAGTCACCTTGCCCTCTATCAGCTCGGGCCCGCCTGCATTGGGCTGGGCAATCAGGGGAAGGTCGATGAGGCCCCGCATCTCCTGGATGACCTGAGCCATCTCCTCGGGCGTAATCGAGCCGCAATTGGCGCCTATACAGTCGGCGCCCGCTTCGCTCATGTGACGCACACAGTCGGCAACGGTGGCACCCGTCAAGGTGCGGTAGTGGGTGCCCACTTTGTCAAACGCCATGGAGGCGAGCACGGGGAGGTTGGCAATTTCCTTGCAGGCGCTAATTGCCAGGCCCATCTCCCTGGGGTCGCCCATGGTCTCGATGACAAACAAGTCCACCCCCGCATCTGCTAGAGCGCGAGCTTGCTCGCGGAAGACCTCCAGAAACTGAGCTTCGCTAAAACTCCCCGCCGGTTCCAGAAACTCGCCGGTGGAACTCATATCACCAGCTACGTAGCCTTCAGCCCCCGCTGCCTGCCTGGCCAGCTTGACACCAGCCTCATTAAGTTCTGCTGTCCTTTCAGTCAGGCCCGCACGGGTGAGTGCCAACCGATTGGCAGTGAAGGTATTGGTGATGATGACGTCGGCACCCGCCTCCGCGTAGCGCTGGTGAATCTTGAGCACCACCTCCGGGCGCTCCAGATTCCATCCGGGCCCCGGCTCCAACTCCGCTTCGATGAGCTCTGTGCCCATGGCACCATCAAGAATAACCACATTCTTCCCTGCCACAAAATCCAGGAAGTCTTTCATAGACAATTCCTCATTGTGGGTCAACTGAAGCGGTTGCCGAGCCACCCTGACCAACGCCAATATTTGGATGTGCGCCCACCAGACGGTCGCTGCTTCGGAATGTTCCCTTGAAACGGTTTAGTTGCACACTCTGAACAGCATCAGCTCGCGGGAAAGGATTGGCAGGAGGCGCTGCCATTCAGTCCCGAAGATTTGAGAGGGTGCCAGAGCAACGGGAGCACCACAGCCGCATATCCCAGAAGCCATTTCATAAGTCGCGGTAAGTCATTTGATAACACGATCTTGCGAGACGCCTCTGTGACACGAAACCTGTTAGAAATAAAGAATTTACAGCCCTGCCAAGAGAAGGCATGTGGCTGATGCCATCTAGGCGATTCGACCTTATGAAACAGCTTCTAGGCCAATGCCCAAGCGGACCCTTGTTTACCCCAACCCTGTACTGAAGAATATGAAAAGCACAGGCGTTTACTTCCGTTCAAGTTCCTTCTTTATGAACTCCATGGCCTCGCCGACCGATTGTGCTTTGGTCGCCTCGTCCATGTCCATGTCTAAATCAAACTCCAACTCAAAAGCCGCAAGAAGCTCGATGCTCTTCATTGAATCAGCTCCGAGATCCTGAACAAACCTTGACTCGAGCGAGATGGCGGACTCATCAACTCTAAGCTCGTTGGCGACAACGCTTATTACTCTTCGTGTGATATCATCCGGCATTGTCTTATCTCCTTTGTCAATTCTCCACGGGGCATATTGTCTCAGTTTAATTTCCTTGCTCTTTTAATCGATTCTCTTCGCTCCGCATTAGTCATCCTGAACACCTGCTTTATGAGCTCCTTTTCCGCTTCGCTCATGACCACACCGCGCCTGCCCATAACCATCTCAGCCATCTGTAGCATTGACACAATCCCCGACCCCTTGAGTGGCTTGCCATTTATAACCCAGACAAAGGAAGTCAAGAATTTGGGAAACAGCGGCCCGTGAGCAACAAGGTTATCCATAATGCCAATTGTCGAACCGGTGTTCAACAGGCAGCCTATGCTAAGCTTAGTGTGATCACCTATGAAGGAGCCAACCTTGGTATAACCAGTTTCCACCAGTACCCCGTTCGTGTAGATCTGGACAGTACTGTAGTCGTTTTTCAGGTCGCTGTTTGAGGTGAGGGCCCCGATGTTCACCCATTCGCAGATGTAAGAATGTCCAAGAAAGCCATCGTGATACTTGTTGGAATACCCGTGTATAATACTCTCCTCAACTTCACCCCCAATACGGCAGACGGGACCTATTGAAGTCCCCTCCCTAATCTTGCCGCCGAGAAGCCGTGTGCCCTTGCCAACACATGCCGGGCCTTGGATCATCGTGTGGGAACTGACCACAACATCCTCGTCGATGATGACAGGGCCGCTCTGCGTGTCTATGGTGACGAACGGCTGTATTGTCGCTGATGCTGCCACATACACCTGGTCTTCCGAACCGTACACACAGCTCATTGGGTGCAGGTCCCTATGGACACCAGACTTTCCCAACCTCTTGAAGTCGTTCCGGATGGCAGCAGCATTATCGTTCACTAGGTCCCAGGGATATGACAAGAGCTTAATGTCAAGCGTCTTCTGGGGCAGCTCGCAGGCAAGTCTCTCCACAATCTCATCCGGAGGTAAATTCTTGTATTTGCAGATGGTCTTTTTCTTCGCCCGAACATATACAATGCCATTGTCACAGACACCAGCTTCCTCTTCCGTGCCGGAGAAATCATACTCACCAAAATCAAGGTAACGGCCATTAACAAAAAGCGTATCATCGCCGAGGTCATCAATATTGTTTGCGCTTCCCCCGAAACGCTCGTCAGTAACATCTCTAAGATAGTCACGAACCATATAGGTTACTTGCGCATCCGGATAAGTCTGTTGAACCTTTTCGAAAAGTCGCGTGTGGCCGCAGCGCAGTTCAAAGACGGGGCGCAAGTAGGTAAGCGGATAGAAATTCGAAACAGCCGAATCCTCGAATACGCACAATCTCACTTTTGAATTCCCTCCTTGTACAAACACACCGGCCTGGGGAGCACTCACATGACACAGTCCTCTGGGCGGCCCCCCTTTCCCCCTTTCACATCACGGGCAATTCTCATGCTCTCATCTGCGATGAGCCATTCCTCGTCCGTAGGTATAACCAGCACGCTTATTCTGGAACCACAAGCACTTATCTTACGCTGCACGTTTTCGAGCCGGGTGTTCCTCTCTCTGTCAAGCACAATCCCGAGCTCGTCCAGGCCCTCGCATATCATCGCGCGAACCTGCGCGGCGTTCTCGCCAATCCCTCCCGTGAACACAACAGCATCAGTATGACCGTTCACCGCCAAGTAAGCGCCGATGTACTTCCTGACCCGGTAGCAGAATATTTTCACGGCAAGCGCGGCCCGCTGGTCACCGCCTTCTATCCTCTCGAGAAGCTTGCGCATATCGTTGCTTATGCCAGATACCCCGAGGAGGCCGCTCCTTTCGTTCAACACTTTGACCACCTCGGAAGCACCTACGTTTTCTCTGTCACATATGAAACTGACGACCGCAGGGTCCACATCCCCCGAACGGGTGCCCATGGCTACGCCCTCAAGCGGTGTAAGCCCCATACTCGTGTCCACAGATTTTCCGCTTTTCACCGCCGTTATCGAACATCCATTACCGAGATGACATGTCACCAGAGAAATTTCTTCAAAGGGTATGCCGAGAAACTTCGCGGCTCTGGTCCCCACAAATTTATGAGAGGTACCGTGAAAACCGTACTTCCGAATGCCGTACTTCCTGTAGTATGAGTAGTCTATTGCGTACAGATAGGCATAATCCGGCATGGTCTGGTGGAACGCCGTGTCAAATACAGCTACATGCGGAACTTGAGGAAGCAGCGCCCGGGCAGCCTGAATACCAGCCAGGTTCGCCGGATTGTGAAGAGGTGATAGCTCACTGTACTCCGCGATGGTCTTCATCACTTCATCTGTAACAAGTGCTGAATCGACGAAGGCTGCACCACCATGGACAACCCTGTGCCCCACCGCGGAAATCTCATCAACTTCCTTTATCACCCCGTCCTTCTTGTCAAGCAGGGCATCCATAATGACCCCGAATGCGGCATTGTGGTCATCGACGCGGCATTCCCATTCCACTCTTCCCTCACATGTCTCGTTCTTAAATGCTGAATTTCCTTCCCCTATCCGTTCCACAATGCCCCGAGACAATACATTCTTTGAGTCACCTTCCACCTCGAACAATTGGAACTTGGTGGAAGAACTCCCACAGTTGATGACCAAAATCTTCACCAACATTCCCCTTATGGTATCGATCTACAAAAGGGATGTTATCGTCGCCACATCCACAATATCCTGTACACTTGCGCCTCGGGAAAGGTCAGTTATGGGCCTGGCAAATCCCTGCAGTATTGGACCTATAGCTCTGGCACCAGCAAGATACTGAGTCAACTTATATGCAATATTGGCCGAATCGAGATCAGGGAAGACAAGCACATTTGCTCGGCCTGCGACTGCGGACCCAGGTGCCTTCCTTCTGCCCACGGCTTCAACCAGTGCGGTGTCGGCCTGAAGCTCGCCGTCTATAATGAGGTCGGGCATCTTCTTGCGCACAATATCTAGAGCCATCACAACTTTTTCCACCCGCTGATGTGAAGCGCTTCCTTTGGTAGAAAACGAAAGCAGAGCGATCCTGGGTTGAATCCCGAGAAGCGATTGTGCACTTCTTGCTGATGCCATCGCGATGTCAGCAAGCGCTTCGACATCAGGGTCGATGATGACAGCCGCATCGGCAAAGATCAGCACCTTCTCTTTCTCGCCGAGGCAATCGGGCACAACCATGATGAAAAAACTGGAGGGATTTGTGATGCCCGGAGCCGTTCTAATGACCAGCTTGGCAGCCCGAAGAACATTCGCTGTACTAGTGGCCGCGCCCGCCACCATACCGTCTGCATGACCGACCTGGACCATGACAGCCCCGTAAAATATAGGCTTCCGCAGAAGCCGCATAGCTAAATCATTCGAGACCTGCCTCTCCGCCCTGAGATTCCTATACACCTTCGCATACTCATCGCACCCAGCGGTTACAGGATCAATACATTCGATCTTGGAAACATCGATATTCGCCTCTTCGGCAGCAGCAACAATTCTCTCCCTGCGTCCGAGAAGAACAGGCAACACAATTTCCTGTTCCTGAAGCTGAAGGGCGGCCTGGACTACGCGCTTGTCATGTCCCTCGGGCAGCACTATCCTCCTTCGGCTTGACCGAGCCCGTTCAACAAACGCTTGCATTATTCCCATAAGTCTCAGTCCAACATAGAGATACATCGAGCTTGAGCAAGTCAACAGATATGCTTGTCACCAGAACTCCGTGAAAAAAGGAGTATGCTCCTAAGGCCTTGCAGACTTTGCACGGCTTGGAGACCCTCCTCACGCCGCCTGCTTCTTCGCTATTTCTCAGACCATCTTTGCCCACCATAGCTAACAAGTTAGCAAAGGAGGATTCCCTTCAACTACCCCCTGAGCTTGCTGGCAGCCGCCTTATCCAGGATGAAGGTGACGTTGGCATGGTCTCGAAGCAGCGAGGCAGGCACCTCTTCCGTCACCGGTCCTTCCAGAGTCTTGGCGATGGCATCCGCTTTGTTCTCGCCGCTGGCCAGAAGCATAATCTCTCGCGCCTCGTTGATAGTGCCTATACCCATGGAGAGCGCCTGGCCAGGGACCTCGTCGATGCTTGAGAAGAAGCGGCTGTTCGCCTGGCGTGTGATTTCGTCCAGCTCGACCACCCGCGTGCGCGAATCACGTGGGGAGCCCGGCTCGTTGAAAGCCACGTGACCGTTCACACCAATGCCCAGAAGCTGCAGGTCGATGCCGCCCGCAGCCTGGATGGCATCCTCATATTCCTGACAATGCTTTTCAAGGTCGGGAGCCTCGCCGTCAGGCACGTGGGTGTTCTCTTTGTTAATGTTCACCAGGTCGAACAGGTTCTTGTTCATGAAGTAACGGTAGCTCTGGTCGTGGGTGGGCGGCAGAGCTGCATATTCGTCCAGGTTGAAGGTCTTGACCTGGGAGAAATCGAGCTGTCCATCCTTATTCAGGCGCGCCAGTTCCCTATACATGCCCTCAGGCGTCCCGCCGGTGGCCAGCCCCAGCACGAGGTCAGGCTTGGCCTTGATGCGGTCGGCAAAAATCTCGGCTCCCTGCTTGCTCATCTCTTCGGCGTCAGCACAAATGATAACCTTCATTCTTCCCTCCGTTCGCGCTAACGCTTACCCTTGACGCCAGGCGTCATTTCCATACAACTGTTGTCTGAGGTTCCCACCGTGGGAACTCTCAGCCTTATTCCTCCAGATTAGCAATCAGGTGGTCCAGCACCATGGCAGCAGCACCCAGAGAGCAGCCCTCTCCTGCCAGCGGAGAAAGTTCGATGCGGGTCTCCCGGAGATGGCGCATCACCAGCGACCTGAACGCCCGCACCAGCGCATCAACCAGGAAAGGACTTCCACTGGCCATGGGTCCACCCAAGAGCAGCAGTTCGGGGTTGAGCAGATTGACCGCGTTTGCTGCCGCCAGCCCGATATAGCGGCCAGCTTTCTCCAGGAGGTTACATGCCAACCGGTCAGACCTTTCCGCCGCCTCCAGGATGGTAGCCAGTGCTAAGTCCTGCGAGCCTTTCTCAAGCTTCTCGGCAATGACCGAGTCCACATCCTTCTCGATGGCCTGCTTGGCCTGGGCCACAATTGCAGGCGGGCTGGCAAGACTCTCCAGACAACCGTAGTTACCACAGTAACAAATGGGGCCGTCCTGCTCGATGACGGTATGACCGAGCTCGCCCACGTTGCCGTCCGCACCCTCGTATACCTTGCCTTTTACCACAATGCCCAGCCCAATACCCCGGCCCAGATGCAGATAAAGAAAGTCCCCCACACCCTTGCCCCCGCCAAAGATCAGCTCCGCCAAGGTGGTGGTCTGCACATCGTTGTCCACGAGCGCGCCAAACCCCGTGCGTGCGGACAGGACCTCGCCCAGAGGCACGTTCTCCCAGTTGTCGGCACAGGGGAACTTCACCGAAATGCCCTTCTTCTTCTCCACAATGCCACTCACACCCACACCCACCCCAATGAGATTCTTGTCGGGGACCATCTCCCGAAGCTCGTTTACCAGGGAGAGGAGTTCCTCCATCTCCGGGGAACTGGAAAAGCGGTGTCGTACTTCCCGCTGCCTACGGGCGATTACGTTACCCGCCATGTCCATGACCAGTCCGGCGAGACGATAGGCGCTCAGCTCCACCCCTATGGCGCAGGCATGCTCTGGATTGATTTTAATCAACCCCGGCTTGCGCCCACCACGGGAATCTCCCAATCCCGCGTCCACAACCAGGCCCCGCCGCGCCAGACCACGCACAAAGGTGGAAATGGTGGGAAAGCTGAGTCCCAGCATGTTCGCCAGAGTGGTTCGAGATAGCACGCCCTGGTGTCTGAGCAGCCGCGCAATTTCCCTCTTGTAATGGATGCTTTGAGCCACTGGACCTCCGTCAGTGCATAACTGCGCTGGAATGATTTCAGCTAGAATTTCATTAACACAGTGTAAAGTAAGGCTAGATGTTGTCAAGCTTTTTTCAGTTTTTTCTCAAGGCCTGGCGTGCAGACCGCTATTCCCCTTACTTGTATCGGCATTTATGTTTCTCCCTGAAAGACACACCCGGAGCTGTAGGAGAACCTTACGGCTGTGCTTCTCCCCTTCGTAATTCACGTGCCCTGAACCATTGCGCGCCGTCTCCATCAGGTATGGATGCACACTGAAATTACACCACAGCAACGTACTCGTGAAAGCTACTGCGGCAAGGAACAAGCCCTTGCCCTACCTGACTTATCGCAGTGGGGGCAGGGCTTATCCCTGCCCGTTAGGTCTGCTGGCCCGGCGCCAGCCAGTATCCGGTGATAGAGAGCCCCAATGTTCAAACCATCTCCCACAACGCTGACATGCAACCCTCGGGAAAAGAAGGTTCAAAAAAACCTTGACTTTTGCCGATATGAAATACAAGCTAACCTTGCAATTAGTGGAAGCTTTGCTAGCATCTAATATCTGTGGGTTACTTTGCGCGACGAAAGAAGGGAAGGTCAAATGTAGCGACCTTTCCAAAGTCAGCAAAGTGCACGGTGCCGGGAGGATGGCCCGCCAGAGATTGTGAAAATTTGATTGTGTGCCTAAGTAGAGGAGACCACAATGACTGAAGAAGCTGAAGAAGAAAGGGGCATAGGCAGGATGGAAGAGAGAGAGGAAGTCAGGATTGAGGAGCCGCGGCTGCTGGCGCCGGCACGTCCGCCACGCTTGCGGGGTGCGTTTTTGTTTTTGATCCTCCTGGTCTTGCTGGGAATGCTGCTCTTGGTGCTTACCTTTGTCACCAAGAAAATCTCGGTGCAGTGGGCACTCACCATCTTTGTTCCCATCATGGGCATCACCGTGGGCGCCTTTGCAGGCATCCTGTTAGGCGACCTCCTCGTACAGCCCAGCAGTCTTTCCCGATTCATAGGCATTCTGATTGCCGGCCTCCTTGGATATCTCACCTCCGTCCTGGCTACAGCTATGCGCACGGAAAGCATGTCAGGAATCGTGCGGAGTCTCGCCGGCCAACTGACGACACTGAGCCAGAGCCTGAGTGGTGACCCAACGGTCGCCACAATCGAAGCTGAGGCACTATGGATTCTCCTCTTCCTGGCCTTGTTTGGGGTGGCCACCGGCTTCTTCCTGGGCTTCCTCTACGCCGCCTCCCCCAGACAGTAGCCATCATCGGCAGTGCCACGGCAAGCGATAGTCGTAGCAACATCGTAACCGAGAAAGTCCGCTTGACCCGTGCTGCCCTACTCGGCCCGCGCATCGTTGGTAGAAGTCCGCGGCGGGGTTCACGTGATGTTAAGCGACAATCAGATAAGCTATCTGATAATAGGTGGGGTTATCTATGTCCTCATCCTGATCGTTCTCCTGCGGGGCAAGCCGCCGCGCAGAACTATTCTCCGGTATGCTGTGTTTCGCGGCACTGGCAGCCATGGTGCAGCAGTCGCTCTGCAATCCAACGACAATTCTACTTGCCACCTACGCGCTTGTCATACTGATTGCTAATGCGTGGCTGCGCTGGCTCTGCACAACCTGACAAGGTCATTCATGCGTTGACAGGGCCAGAGGCAGGACTTCGTCCACGGATTCCACCAGGTTGAAAACGAGCTGCTGGCGGGCTTCCTCGGGGAGCTCTTCCAGGTCCTTTTCATTTTGCCTGGGCAGGATTACGGTTTTGATGCCCGCCCGCTTGGCAGCCAACACCTTCTCCTTGATACCACCGACGGAAAGCACCTTTCCCCTCAAGGTAATCTCACCCGTCATCGCCACCGTGGGCTTTACAGGTGTCCCCGTGAGCAGTGACACCAGACTGGTGGCAATGGTGATGCCTGCGGAAGGTCCATCCTTCTTAATCTGCCCGGCAGGCACGTGGATGTGAATATCGTTCTTGTCAAAGAAGTCCGTCTCGATACCCAGCTTCTCAGCGCGTGCGCGCACGTAGCTCAAGGCAGCCTGCGCCGACTCCTTCATCACCTCACCCAGGCTCCCGGTCAACGTCAGGCTCCGGTTCCCCTTCATCATGGTGGATTCGATAAAGAGAAGCTCACCACCGGCTTGAGTCCAGGCCAGGCCCGTAGCGACGCCCGGCTCGCTCACCCGCTCCACCACTTCGCGAAAGAACTTGCGCGCACCCAGGAACCCCTCAACCTGGTCGGCCGTCACGGCGCTGGGCACCTCACCTCCCTCCGCTTTGGTACGCGCTAGCTTACGGCAGATGTTGCCTATCTCCCGCTCCAGGTTACGCACGCCTGCCTCGCGAGTGTAGTCGCTGATAATTAGTTTGAGCGCCGCCTCCACGAAGGAGAGCGCGCCCGCACCCAACCCGTTCTCCTCCAACTGTCTGGGGATGAGGAAGCGTTGCGCAATATGCGCCTTTTCTTCTTCGGTGTAACCGGGAAGTTCCAGCACCTCCATGCGGTCTCTCAGTGCCGCAGGAATGGTATCCAGAATGTTGGCAGTAGTGATGAACATCACCTGTGAGAGGTCGAAGGGGATTTCCAGGTAGTGGTCGGAGAAGGAGAAGTTCTGCTCCGGGTCGAGCACCTCTAAGAGCGCTGAGGAGGGGTCACCACGAAAGTCGGCGCCCAGCTTATCCACCTCGTCCAGCATGAAGACCGGATTGCGGGAACCGGCGCGCCGGAGGTTCTGCAGTATTCGCCCCGGGAGAGCTCCCACGTAGGTGCGCCGGTGTCCGCGAATCTCGGCTTCGTCACGCACACCTCCCAACGACAGGCGCACAAACTTCCTCCCCAGGGCGCGCGCAATGGAACGTCCCAGAGAGGTCTTACCCGTCCCGGGAGGCCCCACAAAGCAGAGAATGGGCCCCTTCATATCCGGCTTCAACTGCTTAACTGCCAGGTACTCCAGGATGCGCTCTTTCACCTTGTCCAGGTCGTAATGGTCTTCGTCCAGAACTCGCGCCGCGGCTTTGATCCTCAGGTTGTCCACAGTAGTGACCTGCCAGGGAAGCGACAAAATCCAGTCGATATAGGTTCGCGCCACACTGTACTCGGCGGCAGCGGGGTGCATGTGTCGCAGGCGGTCGAGTTCTCTTTCCGCCTCCTGGCGTACCTCCTCGGGGAGGCCCGCCTTCTCAATGCGCTCTTTTAACTCCCGCGCCTCTACACCCTGCTCATCCCCTTCTCCCAGTTCCTTCTGAATCGCCTTGAGCTGCTCGCGCAGGTAAAACTCCCGCTGACGGGTACTGAGTTCAGACTGCACCTGGGACTGAATCTTCTCGGAAAGTTCCAGGAGCTGCACCTGCTTATTAAGCACCTCCAGCACCAGTTGCAGCCTCTCCTTCACATCAACGGTCTGCAGCACCTTTTGACGCTCCGCCAAAGTAATCTTCAAGAACATTTGGGAAGCCACCAAGTCCGCAAGGTTGCCTGGCTCCTCGATATTCATTGCTGCCACCACCAATTCTTCAGGGAGCTGAGGCACCATGGAGACCACGCGCTGGAAAAGGTTGGTGACGTTGACCTTGAGCGCCTCTACTTCCTCCCCGGCAGCCTCTGTTTCCGCTACTGTCTCAATGTGTGCCTTCAGGTAAGGCTGGCCCTGAGTAAATGCAAGGATGTGGACGCGCGCTAACCCCTGACAGATGATGCGGGTGGAACCGTCGGGGAACTTCAGCATCCTCAAGATGGCGCAGGCGGTACCATATTTATAGAGGTTGTCGCTGGAGCTTTCGTCGGCCCCCTCCTTTACCACCACCGTAGCCAGCAGCTTGTCTCCGACGGCAACATCGTCAACCAGCTTGATAAGCTCCGGGCGCGTAATCACCAGCGGCGCAATCATCTGCGGGAAAACCACGGTCTCCTTGAGGGGCAGTAGAGGCAGCTCCTTGGGCAATTGGGGAGCTTGAGGTGTGGTAGCAACCTCGCTTTCCTGTGAGTCTCGCGCCGTCATGGGTCCTTCTCCGGAACCTATTCGGGGTTCACATCCATGCAGTCAAGGGGTGTAGTCACGAGATGCGAATGGAAATCTCTTTGACCAGGACCTCGGGGGCAGTGGCCTTGCGCAGTTCCACCTCCAGAAACCCGTCCCGGTAGCGCGCCTGGTAGCGCTTGCCATCAATGGGCTGATGCAGCCTTATGCGGCGCTGGAAAGGCCCGTAATGGATTTCCATCTGGCTGAGGCGCACCTTCTGTCCCTGCGCCGGGTCACTGCGGAAGCCTCTGACCTCCAGGATGTCCCCCATGAGCATTACCACCAAGTTCTCAGGTCTCACGCCGGGCACCTCCATCCGTACCACCACGTTCTGCTCCGTCTCGTACACGTCCGTGGGAGGCTGCCAGACGCTGCGAGTGAGCATCACCAGCGGGCTGCGGGAACCGAAAAACTCCCGGAACAGCGCCTCCATCTCACATTCCAACCGTGTAAAATTATTCCCCCCAAAATGCTTCATCGCCTTCTCCCGGCGAGGACGACGGCTATCATTATCTTCACCTGCAACTGTACCTGGAGTGCGCCGACTCTAGTACTCACCCTCTTTTTCGATCTTGTCTTTGAGGAAAACCATGACCACCGCATTGGGGTTCAGGTAAAGCTCCTGTGCCACGTAGAGGGGCCTGTTATCCTTGCGGTCGTATACCTTGACATTACACACGACGACCAAGTTCACTGGTTGCTGAACCACCTTCAGCGTTTCCAGCGACTCAAGCTCACCATCTATCTTGAGCAACTCGGTTAGCACGATAACTTCGACCATTTCCTTCTCTTCAGACATGGGCAGCTCCTTCGAAAATCCTACGCGCCTGCCAAGAAACTCACTACGGTTGCCACCTACCTGACTTTTATTTTACATGAGTCCCAACACCTGTCAAGCTTGTTTCAGGGACACTCTGCCTGCCGCACGGCCCTGACATGGTTGACAGGCAACCCTCCGGGAAGCTACAATCGCTCGAGCATGCGGTCCTCTACATGGAACTTGAGCCAGGAGCCCCTGTCAGCCAACATTCTTCGCCCTCCTCAAAGCAGCGAAAGGAATCAATACTTGCCTGTCCTCATCAGTGCCTGCCTCCTGGGAGTCAATTGCCGCTATGATGGCTGTTCCAAACCCGCACCTCAGCTCCTGGCACAGTTGGAGGGCAAGTGCCTCATCCCCATCTGTCCTGAGCAACTGGGGGGACTATCCACCCCTCGTCCACCCGCCGAGATTGAAGCTGGCGATGGGAAAGACGTGCTCACTGGCCGCTCTCGTGTTCTCAACGACCAGGGCCAAGACGTCACCGAAAACTACCTGCGCGGAGCCCGCGAGGTCGTCAAGTTAGCTAAGCTCTTCAGCGTGAAGCGCACCTTTTTCAAAGAACTAAGTCCCGCTTGTGGCGTCAAGTATATAAAGAGGCGAGGTAAGCGCCTCAGAGGCATGGGCGTGACCGCAGCAGCTTTGGCGGAGGCAGGCATCGAGCTGGTCGGAATATAGAGTAGGGCTGCAATTTTGTTAAATCTTTTTCGGCCCCTGGCGCATCTTTATAGGTAAAGGCAGGGAAGAGAGGCACTGACGTTGGAAGCGGACCACGTGCTCATGCACAAGTTGGCGATGGGGGATACCTCTGCGCTGGCTTCCCTCTTCGACCGCTATCAGGACCCGCTGGTGAGGCTGCTCTATCAACTGACGGGAACGCTCGATGATGCCGAGGAACTGGTTCAGGAGACCTTCTTGCAACTGCTGGCCCAAGCACCCAGGTATCGCCTGGTCAGGAGCTTCCGGGCTTACCTCTTCAAGATGGCTCTCAACCTGGGCCGCACACACCTGCGCCGAAAGGCCAGACGGCAGAAGCGAAACCCCTATGTGGTCGAGAAGCCTGCGGGCTCTCCCCTACCTGACGCGGAGGCTTCCCGAAAGGAAACTCACGATCTCATTGCTCAAGCACTCCAGGAGCTTTCCCAAGAGGAGCGCCTGGTGGTCACGCTGAAGGAGTTCGAGGAGATGACGTTTGACGAAATTGCGCTCACCCTGGAAGTCCCGGTGGGAACGGTGAAATCCCGCTTGCGCTATGCGCTCAAGAAGTTAGCCCCTAAATTAAAGCAACTCAGGGAGCCTTGAATGTCCTGCGACAGAAACCCGGACGAACTGGTTGCCTACCTCTACGGTGAGCTTTCCGAAGAAGAAGTGCGCGACCTCGAAGCCCACCTCACCTCCTGCGCTGACTGCCGAGGGGAACTCGAGCAGATGCAAGAGGCGCGGGGGCAGCTTCGCCGCCTGCAGCCGCCTCAGGCTTCACCCGATCTCTTCGAGAGACTCGAAAAACGCATCGAGCTCCTTCGACATAGGCACCGGCGCGATCAAAAGCTCAGCCTCAACATCCAGTTCATCATAGGCTTGGCAGCGTTGGTCTTCTTCGCTATCCTCATCATGATGGCGGCGCGAGACGGGCAGCAGCTCTTTGCCTCGCCTATCGAGGTGGTCAAGAAGTCCTTCCAGGTCACCATTTTCAACCAGGATTTGGCGCTGGTCAAGGACACCCGTCTCATCCTCAACCTGAAGCGAGGCAACAACACCGTGCGCTTTACGGATGTGCCGGCAAGGATACTGCCCGATTCCGTGCGCTTTCGCTCACTCACCGCGCCCCGCGCCTGCCGCGTGCTCGAACAGAACTACGAGTACAACCTGGCCAGCGCACGGGTTATCCTGGACAAATACCTGGATGAGAAAATCACCTGCGTGATGAAAGATGGAAGCGAATTCGCAGGTTTCCTCAAAGCCTATGACTTCAGCAGCGGTCGCAGCGCGCAATTGAGTCAGCTCACCATTTCCGAGGAAGCGGGAGCCGACAGGACACACATCATCGCTGCCAATGAGATAGAATCAATCCGCTTTGCCACCATCCCCGAAGGGCTGCTTTCCAAACCCACACTGGTGTGGCAGTTGGAGGTGCGCACCGCAATGAAGCACGAGGTGGAGGTTGCGTATCTTACCAAAGGTATGGATTGGCAGGCCCACTACCGGGTGCAGGTGAAGCCGGGCGATAGGCTTGACCTGGAAGGCTGGGTGACGGCAAACAACCGAAGCGGCGCCACGTTCGAGGAGGCAGGATTGAAACTGTTGGCAGGCGATGTCCATATCGTCCAGCCACGGGTCATTAGCGTTTACTACAACTGGAGTTCGGGCTTTGTTGACCGCGACCACTCCGAGCCTCAGTTCGTGGAGAAGCCTTTGTTCGAGTATCACCTTTATACCCTCACCCGCCCCACCACGCTCAAGGACAGGCAGACCAAGCAGATTATGTTCATCCATCCCACGCTCGACATCCCCTGTAAGCGCACCTACATCTACCGCGGCGCCAACTTAGTCGGACGCTATGGCAGGGAGGACCCCCGCCGCGGGACGGAGTGCAATACCAGGGTCGCGGTGATGCTCGAGTTCGAGAACTCCCGTGAGAACAACCTGGGCATCCCGTTGCCTATGGGCATAGTGAGGCTCTTCCAGGAAGATTCGAGCGGGGAAAGCCAGTTCATAGGCGAGGATGCCATCGACCATACCCCCAAGGACGAGAAGGTCGAGCTTTACATAGGCAATGCGTTTGACGTCACAGGCAGCCGCCGACAAACCAATTTCGAGACCGATAGCAGTCTGGGTTATGCAGAGGAAAGCTTTGAGATTAAGCTTCACAGTGCGAAGCCAGCGCCCGTTACCGTCAAGGTCGTGGAGACCATGTATCGCTGGGCCAACTGGAAGGTCGTTAAGTCCAGCCACAAGTTTACCAAGATGGATGCCAAGACGATTGAGTTTCCCATCCAGGTCAAGCCGGGGGACGTGACCACCATAACCTACACGGTGCTTTACACCTGGCGTCAGGGTGAAATCACGGACCGCAGGAAAGCCCTGAGAATGGAGTTGGAAAACCTCAGAGCGCTCAGGGACCAACTCGAAGCACATGCGAAGGCAGTCATTCGGGACAGTGGCGCAAGTGACGCTGCCCGGAAAGAGTTGGCAAGGGTGAAGGCAATTGAGGTGAAGATAAAGAAACCGGAAGCAAGATTGAGAAAGTCGGAGGGTATTTACGAGAAGGAGGAGGAAAGATGAGAAGGTTGGGATTGTGGACGTTGGTTTTGCTGGTAGTAGGGCTTGGCTCATTGGCAGAAGCTCAGGAGCCAGAGAAAGAAGGTGTGGCCATCACCATTTACAACCAGAACTTCGGGGTGGTGAAGGACTCGCGCTTTATGGAGCTCGCAAAGGGCGTGAACACCGTGCGCTTTCAGGAGGTGGCAAGCCAGATTGACCCCACCTCGGTGCACTTCAAGTCGCTCACGGCGCCGGGCGCCTGCGCCATACTCGAACAGAACTACGAGTTCGACCTGGTGAGCGCCAATAAGCTCCTGGAGAAGTATATCGACAAGCCCATCGAAGTGTTCCTGAAAGATGGTCGCAAGGTCAGCGGATTCCTGATGAGCTACGACTACTCTCAACTGGTGCTGGCGGAGGATAAGGTAAAAGGTCCCCTGACCATGGTGACGCGGGCGGACAACGTCCGCGATATTCGCTTCTCCGAGCTTCCCGAGGGCCTCATCACCAAGCCCACACTGGTCTGGATGTTGGGAAGCACGTTGGCAGGTAAGCACCTCTGCGAGGTGGCTTACATGACCAGAGGCGTGACCTGGAAGGCAGATTACACCGCTATTGCCAGGAAGGATGATACGCTTCTGGACCTCTCAGCGTGGCTTACCATCGACAATAAGTCCGGCGCTACTTACAAGGATGCGAAAATCAAGGTGATTGCAGGCGATGTGCATCGGGTGGAACCCCGTCGACTCTACAAGGGGATTGATGGCTCGGGGCCGGTCGGCCCTCGAAGTGGGCCGATGGTCGAGGAAAAGGCCTTTGCCGAGTATCACATGTACACGGTGCAGAAGCCCTCGACACTCAAGGATAAGCAGATGAAGCAGATTGAGCTCTTCCCGCCTGTGAGCGATGTGCCTGTGAAGAAGCTCTACATCTACCGCGGTGCCAAGGTGGAGGCGCGCTACGGCATCGAAGACCCGCGCTACGGCACCGAATGCAACAAGAAGGTGAACGTGATGCTCGAGTTCGACAATGCTAAAGATGCCGGCCTGGGCATTCCGCTTCCCATGGGCAAGGTGAGGGTCTATAAGCGCGATGAAGCGGATGATTCGCTGGAGTTCATTGGTGAGGATGCCATCGACCACACGCCCCGGGAGGAGAAGGTCAAGCTCTACATAGGCAATGCCTTCGACATTGTGGGTGAGCGCAAGCAGACCAACTTCCGCCTCGACCGCAGCCGCCGCCAGGCGGACGAGAGCTTCGAAATCAAGGTGCGCAACCGCAAGGAGGAGGATACCGTCACCGTGGAGGTGATTGAGAACCTCTACCGCTGGGTGCAGTGGGAAATCACCGAGGCCAGCCACGAGTATGAGAAGGTCGAGGCCCGCACCATCAAGTTTCCGGTGACGGTGGATCCTGACGAGGAAGCCAAGATTACCTACACCGTGCACTATACCTGGTAAGCTGCTCGAGCGCAGGAAGCTTGACAGCGCTGTTTGCCCATGCTATAGTCTCTAAGCGGAGCAGGCGGCAAGGGATAAACCCTTGCCCTACAGCACTCCTCCGGTATTGGGCGCAGCGCTGAGAGGGTAACAGATGTATGGCAAGGTGCTGATTGACCATCTCGAGCATCCGCGCAACTTCGGGGAGTTGGTGAAACCTGAGGGCACGGGGCTGGTGGAAAGTCCGTTGTGTGGCGATGTGCTAAGGATTGATATCGTGGTCGAGAACGAGCACATTGCCTACATCGGCTACCACAGCGAAAGCTGCGGCGCCACCATAGCTGCCGCCAGCCTGACCACCGAGATGGTTAAGGGCAAGCGACTGGACGAGGCGCTAAAAGTTACCAGCAAGAAGATTGCGCGCAAGCTGGGAGGGTTGCCCGAGAGTCGCATACACTGCGCCATCCTGGTCCAGGACGCGCTCAAGATGGCCATCGAGGACTATCGGGGTCGGCAGGGCGAAGACTGACAGGACGCTCCCGGGTCAAGAACCTGACAGCGCGCCCACGACTTCCCCCACATAAGAACCCAGCGCAGCTACGGGGTCGTTCCCATTCCGTGCACACTCCTGAATTAGCCTGATGAGCGCACTGCCCATGATGACGGCGTCGGCAATCCGCGCCACGGCGCGCGCCTGAGCAGGCGTGGAGACCCCGAATCCTACTGCCAACGGCTTGTTCGTGAGCGCGCGCAGGTCGCTAATGTAGCGGGTAAGCTCCTGGGGGAGCTGCTCTCGGGCGCCGGTGATACCCGTCACCGAAATGCAATAAACAAACCCCTGGCTGGCCTCAAGAATCTTGCGCCTGCGCTCAGCAGGCGTGGTGGGCGCCACCAGGAGCACCAGGCGATACCCCTGCTCACGAGCAAAGCTGAGAAGCTCCCCTGCCTCCTCGACCGGTAGGTCAGGAATGATGGCACCATCGGCGCCGGCTTCCAGGGCTTCGAGGATATAACGCTCTCTGCCATAACGATAGACGAGGCTGTAGGACACCATGGTGAGGAGCGGAACGTCCGCTGCCCTTCGGATATCCCGTATGCAGTCCCACACGTCCCTTACCTTGAAGCCACTTCCAAGAGCGCGGGTGTAGGAGGATTGGATGGTGGGGCCGTCGGCCACCGGGTCGGAATAAGGCACCCCCAGTTCCACCAGGCTGGCGCCGCGGCGGGTCAGTTCCAGCACCAGCCGTTTGGTGGTCTCCAGGTCAGGGTCACCGGCAGTGATGAAGGGGATAAAGCCCTTGGCACCGTCGGCCTTGAGCTTTGCGAAGGTAGTGTCGATTCGGTTCATAGTCATGTCCGTCCCTGAAATTTCCTGTTCACTATTCTCCCAGCTCAACATATCGGGCAGATTGCGCCTCAAAGCGCAGCACGTAAAGCTCCCAGTTACTATAGACCGACCACACCAGGTCACGTGACCTATCATAGGCCAGTCCGCAGCTTACCCGCCCGTAGCTCTCATCAGCGGGCATGGGCAGTGCCACCCCGCGAAACCGATTCGCCTGTAGGCCGCAGGCCCAGGCCCCCGGGCGGTGGAGCCCTGACGACCACGCCGCTGGGAAACGCTGCTTACGGCCGGGTATCCGCGCTTCTAAACCTGGCGATGTAGTCCTTATGCCCATATTCCTCAACCATTTTCGCATCCAGCGGGTAGCGGCCGAATTGCCTGGCAGCCCCCACCATGGCGCGGTAGTTCTCAGGCTTCACTGCTGGATGAATGCTGTTGGAGGAAGCCAGGATATGTCCACCTCCCACTGATGCCTTGGCCAGGGTCTCCTTGACTGCCTCTACCACCTCTTCGGGACTGCCCCGAGATAGCAACTCACCACAGTCCACGTTGCCTGCCAATGCAATTCTTCCTCCATACCGTTCCTTCACTCGCCCGATGTCCATATCGGCTATGGGTTCCAGAGGGTCCAGGCAATCAATGCCTGTGTCCACAATCATGTCGATGATGGGCCAAAGGTTGCCATCGGTGTGTTTGACGAAGGGCACGCCTTTGGCTTTGGCCAAATCGACCATCTCCTGCAAATAGGGCAGGACAAACTCCCGGAAATGTGCGGGCGACATGATGGGGGCTTTCCTGTGCGCATAGTCGTCGCCAGTGAGAGCGATGTCGGCGCCCAGCTCGATGGCGCGCTCCATCACCTGCTTCTTGTAATCGACCACCAACCGAGCCAGGCGGTGCGCAAACTTGGAGTTCACCACGTAATCGGAAAGGAGTTCCTCCAGCCCGCGCAGGTAATGCGAGAACTCGAAGGCATCGTGTCCCAGGAACACAATTGCCCTTTCACCCTTGAACCTCTTTACCACGCGCTCCAGGTTCTCCAGACGGTAGTCGGCATCCGGGTCAGGAGGCGTCCACTTGTCCAGGTCAGTTTCGCTCTGGATGGGATGTCCCACCGCATAGGCCAGTGCATTGGTCTCAATCTGCCAGGTGATAGACCATTCGTCCACATAGGTATTTGAGTCAACCCAGCGGACAGTCCGTCGATTCTCACCCACGGTGATGCCATCCAGGTCTTCCTTTTCCACGAAGTCGGCAAAGCTGATGTCGCCATAGAGCGCCTTAATGACGGGTGCATTGACGATCAGTTCCCACACGGGAACCCGGTCAGGCTGTTCCCGCCTGAGCGCCGCCATCATTCGTTCGTAGCCCGTCATGACATCCCTCGAATGCTAATAAACTGCCTCATACATGGCGACGATGTTTTCGGGCGGAATTTCCTTGAAGAGGTCGTTGGAGGGTCCGACAACAAAGCCCCCATCGACGTTGCAATTCTCGATGAGGTATTTCACTTCATCCGCAACATCCTGAGGCGAGCCGAAGGGAAGTGTGCGCTGCAGGCTCACCCCGCCCTGGAGCACTAATCTGTCGCCGTACTGCCTCTTAATTTCCACCGGGTCCATGCACTCGGGCTGAATGGGATTCAGAACATCGAGGCCGACTTCGACGAGGTCAGGGATGATGGCGCGCACGTCGCCATCGGTGTGCATGTACATTTTCAAGTCGGGGTTGATGGCCTTCAGCGTCCGGAACATCACTCGCAGTCGCTCCTTATCGAACTTCCGCCAGACATCAGGCGCCATAATCATGCCCTTCTGCATCCCCAGGTCGCCGATAATGTTAACCATATCCACACCTGCCTTGACCAAGCGCGAGGCATAGGCAGTGTTGTAAACATAGATGCGGTCGTGCAAGGCTTCGATGAGGTCGGGTCTCACGAGATAGTCCATCAGGACATTGTCCATCCCTCTTAAGAGCCAGGCTGCTTTGAAGGACTGAGTAATGGAGCTTTGTACCACGCAAGCCCTGTCTTTCAGCTCTTGGATTCGACTTTCCAGGTCATCCGGAACCGTCAACCAATCCTCTTGAGGAAACGGATACCTCTCCAGTTCCGCCGCGTCTTCCACGTCCTGAAGCGGACACCAGAGGGTATCTTCCAGGTAGTCGGAACCCTCGTGCACTCTGACCACGCGCCCATTGTCAGTTATCTTGAGTTCGGGATTGTTCTTGTATTGGTCAGGAACCAGGGACGCAATCTTTTCCTCGTAGTCGTCAGGCCTGCTGACTTTAAGTCCCACCCCCCGCCATTTGTCCACGCGCAAGGTTTCCAGCGCCTCCTCCGCCGACGCCACCCCCATATAGTCAACCACCCTCTGCATGGTGTTGCTGTTGATCCAAATAAAGTTGGGACAGCGGTCAGGCTGTTTGTGCGCAAAAGCTGCGAGTATCCTTTCCCGGGAATTCATTCACCTAACCTCCTATCTCAACTCAGAACCGGCATCTCACAGCCAGCCCATCTCATAACCGGTCTCGTACATCGCCACGATGTTCTCCACCGGGCTCACAGGCTGGATGTTGTGACAGGGAGCCAGGATGTAACCGCCTCCCTCCCCCAGGATGCGCAGGTTGTCCATTACCTCCTGCCTGACTTCCGCAATGGAGCCGAAGGCGAGCGTGTACTGATTATCCATGCCCCCGTGGAATATGATTTTATCACCGAAGTCCCGCTTGAGTCCTTCACGCTCCATCCCCCTGCACCGCCATTGCACCGGGTCCAGAATATCGATGCCCACCTCTATCATATCGGGAAGCACCTTGCGGATGGCGCCGTCGCTGTGATGCAACACATAAGCCCCTGCTTCGTGCGCCAGGTCCATCATGCGCTTCATCCCAGGCAAGAGGAACTCGTGAATCTGCGCCAGCGAATACATCAGGTCCTCCTGTGAACCCAGGTCCTCCGCCACGGACGTAATCATCACCTTTCCCGGAATCTCTTCGTATATGCGCAGCACGTTCTGATAGCAAAGGTCGAAAAGCTTATCAAGGCAGTAATGGACAATCTCAGGACTAAGGATGAGGTCGGCAAATGCCTGCGCCTGACCGCGCAGGTTCTTATAGTCCAGGAAAGGCTCCGAATGTCCACCCCGCACCGGATACGTTTCCCACTCGGCTGTCTGTTCAGGAATCCCGGAGTAGTCCCACCAGTCCGGGCTGGGCCAGGTGTAGCGCTGCTCGATCTCCTCTACCGTCTCATGCTCTGCCAACGGATGGAAGATGCACTCCCGATAGGAACCAGTGCCATAATCTACATACTTGTAACGACAGCCAAATACGTCAGCATCCTCGGGTATAGCGGGTCCGACATAGCGCGGGGAGGCGGAAATACTTCTGTCCACGTGCAGACACTCCAGGAGCGCCGCCGCATCCGCGCAACCGAAGTGGCGCATGAGCCTACGGGTCACCTCTGGGGTGGCGCGGTAATCCAGAGGCACCCGGTCAGGCTTTTCCCGCCTCAAGACCGTCAGCCACCGCTCCCTGGACGTCATGGTTTCTTCAGGCATCCAGAGCTCTCCTTCTTGCTTTTCCCCTTCCCACAAAGAGCGCTTTACTCAAGCAGACTCTGCACGTCCACTGGCTCGGCGCCGGCAATACTAATGTTGGCGGCAGCGCCCACCAGGACCGCCTGGATGCCTTCCATAAGGGTTGCTTGTCGGCTCAGAGGGTCTTCGGTCTTCTCGCCGAAAAGATCCTGCTGCAGCAATGAATCGGCGCCGCCGTGACCCCCTTCGACCCTGGGAATCTCAATTGCTTCCGACCGTCCATCTGGGCTACAGAACATCAAAGAGCTACCAGGCTTCAGGGGTGCGGTCTGGAACCGTTCCGGGCCTTTGAGCCAGGTGGTTGTACTTACGGAGTTGAGTTCAATGCGCCCGCGCGTCCCATCGACCAGGAGGCGCGCACCCTCGTAAGGTGAGTAAGCACATAATGCATAGCTCAAGAGAATCCCATTGTCGTATTCGACGGTGACGGCTGCCTGGTCTTCGATGTCAATCTCCTCCGCAAAGACACAGCCGTCGCGGTAGTAGCCGTCCTCCCCCTCCGCCTCCCGGTAGAGTTTCCGATAGCGCTCAACCTTGAAGATATCCACATAGTAATCGCACTCATTGGCGTGCGGACAGTCACAGCAGCGTGTCCCCCGGAAGGGTCCATTCTTGCCATAGACCCTGAGTGAACCGGATGCAAAGACGGTCCTGGGCCGCGCACCCGCAAACCAGTTCAAGAAATCGAAGTGGTGACTCGCCTTGTGAATGAGAAGTCCGCCTGAGTTCTCCTTGCGGCGGTGCCAACGCCTGAAGTAATCGGCGCCGTGCACCCGGTCCAGGTGTTCTTCGAAGTGCAGCCTCAACACCTCACCCACCTTGCCCTCCTGGAGCAAGCGCTTGACCTGGGACACTGCCGGCCCGTAGCGCGCATTGTGGGTGACAATCCCCCTGCCCTTGCTCCTTTCGGCAGCGGCGAGAATATCCCGACACTGGCCTTCGTTCACACAGAGCGGCTTTTCGGAGATAACCAGCTTGTCCGCCTGGAGCGCCTTCACCACGAACTGGGCATGGGTAGAGTCCTTGGTGGCAACGATGACGCCCTCGAGAGCGAGCTCACCCAGCATCCGGTCAAAGTCAGTGAAGGTAGGAAGGTCTCTTTCCAGCAACTCGCAGGCTGCTTGCAAACGCAGGGTGTTGTGGTCGAACAGTCCCACCAGCTCCGCTCTATCACGAAAGCTCGTGGTGAGCGGACGAGCGAACATATTTATGCCCCTGGATCCCACCCCGGCCAACACGTAGCGCATCTTACCCACAGACCTTCTCCTTTCTTCCAGGCGGCAGGCTACCCGCCGAATGACCCTGTTCCGAACCGTCAATACCCTGCCCTTGTAGGGCAGGTATTCTAACACGCAGGAGAGAATCTTACCAACATATAGAACCGGAAATCGTCGCAGGACCTTGACCTGGTCGCTGGGACAGGCTACTATCCCCGCACCAACAGGTATTGTTTACGATGCGCTTCGAGAGGAGGAAAGTATGCGCGGAGCAAAGATTGTGGTGGTGGGCGCAGGGAGTCTCTTCTTTACCCGCCAGATGTTTGTGGGTATGTGCTCTTCTAAGGCGTTTGCAGGCAGCACCTTCACCCTGGTTGACATCGATGAGGACATCGCCAGGACGATGGCCGCGCTGGGCCAGAAAACCGTTGCTCACACCCAGGCGGATTTGCACATTGATTGGACCACGGACCGCCTGAGCGCCTTCGAGGGTGCGGATTTCATTATCCTCTCCTTTGCCTCCAAGAACGCTCACTATCGAGGTGTTGACACCAGGCTGCCACGGAAGTTCGGCATACGTATGTGTTCCGGTGATACCACGGGCCCGGGAGGCATCATGCGCACCTGCCGCGAGGCGCCGAAGCTGGTGGCCATGGCACACGAGATCGAGGGGATTGCCCCCGAGGCCTGGGTCATCAATTACGTCAACCCCACCGCTACCATGGGCATGGCGCTGGCGGGGCATGCGGACCTCAAGCACTGGTTTGCGCTGTGTGATGCGCAGAAGATGCCTGACTTCAAGGAACGCATAATCCGACGCTGCGGGCTGGTGGGTGAGGATGAGCCGGTGCCAACCGAGCTCTACAATTCGGTCGCGATGAAGGTGGCGGGCATCAATCACTTTACCTGGATGACGGAGTTGAAGCAGGACGGCAAGGACCTCCTGCCCCGCTTGCATGAGTGGCTGGTCAAGATGGCTCGGGAAAGCGAGATGCAGCGGGCAGCACTGGAGCTGTGGGATGGCATAGGTTACTACCCGACCATTATCGGACACACGGCAGAATACGTTCCCTACTTCCAGGACCGTGGGAGGAACACGGACGATGTGGTCATCCACCTCTTCGATGCGGAAAAGCGTAAGAGATGGATTGCCGACCATTGGACTGACATCCGCGCCTACGTCTCAGGCGAGAAACCCATCGCTGAGTTCGTCGAAAAGACCCGCTCGGATATGGTGGTGGACATCATTGAAGGCATCATGACAGATAGCGGCTTTGAAGGATTTGCCAACGTGCTGAACCGGGGCACCGTCACCAACCTACCCGACGATGCGTTCCTGGAACTACTGTGCCGCTTCAGCAGCAAGGGGCCCGAGGCGCTGCCCTTCGGCAAGTTCCCCCGGGGGCTGGTGAGCAAGACCATGCAGGTCTATGAATCACACGCATTGGCGGTAGAGGCAGCACTCTCTTGCGACCACAAGACGCTCTTACAGGCATTCCTGGCCGACCCCATCGTGCTTTCCATCAACGATGCGCGGAAACTCATCGCGGAGTTACTGGAAGCGGAGCGCAAGGACCTCCCCAACGAATGGTTTGCATAGAGAGGCATGACAGACCAACTCTCCCACAACCAACGCTTGACAACAGCAAGACTGTGCATAAGATAGGGGGTTGGCGGCGCGCCCATGGCTTAATTGGATAGAGCAGCGGTCTACGAAGCCGAAGGTTGGAGGTTCGAGTCCTCCTGGGCGCGCCAGTTTATTATGTCAAGGCGAGGCCTCGAGCATCCCTCTTATGACATCCCCTGCCCTTGCGGAGCAATGCATGAGCCTGGAGAAGCCGCTGGCGTTCGAGCAGAACGACGAGGACTACATGCGCGAAGCGCTGAAGCAGGCCGAGATTGCATACGAACAGAGAGAAGTCCCTGTGGGCGCCGTCATCGCGCACGAGGGGCTCATTATTGCGCGCGCCCACAACCAGCGCGAACTCTTGGATGACCCCACAGCTCATGCGGAGATGATTGCGCTCACACAGGCGGCCAGCGAACTTGGCCGTTGGCGGCTCAGCGGCTGCACCATGTACGTTACCGTGGAGCCCTGTGCCATGTGCGCCGGCGCCCTGGTGCTGGCGCGGATTGATAGGCTGGTCTTCGGCGCACCTGACTCCAAGGCCGGCGCTTGTGGGTCACTCTACAACATCGTTCAGGACGAGAGGCTTAATCACAGAGTGCAAGTGACAAGCGGGGTGCTTGCCGAGGAATCAGGAAAACTCCTGCAGCAGTTCTTTTGTGACCGGCGCTAAATTGAGGCGTGAATATGTCTGAGATAAGCTGGAGCAAGCTATACGAGGCGAGGCGCAAGGTGCGGGCCCGTTTCGGTAAAATCTGGCAGGTGCCTTTGAAGCGCAAATATACCGACGTGCTCTTCGCGCGGTTAGGCGAGGGGGAACGGGTGCTGGACATGGGCTCCTTCGACAGGCGGCTGGAAGGACGATTGAAGGAAGCTCACCCCGATTTGGTGTTCAAGAGTATGGATAGCGACCGCGAACGCAAACACGACTACTATTCACTGGACGAAATCGACGAGCGCTTCACCACCATCCTCCTTTTCGAGGTGATTGAACATCTCTCGCTTTCGGAGGGCATCGAAGTCCTGCGGAAAATTCATGAGCTTCTGGAGCCGGACGGTAAACTCTTGATGACCACTCCCAACATCTACTTCCCGGCACAGTTCTGGCGCTCCGCCACCCACAAGACCCCTCATGCCTACGACGAGTTGGCAGGGCTACTGCTCTATCTGGGCTTCGAGGTGGCGCAGGTCTATCGCCTACACAACGACCCCATCCACCGTCTCATCGCCAAGCGCTACCTCCTGCTACCACTGTTCAAGCTCCTGAGCATCGACTTTGCACCCGGGATTATGGTGGTCGCGAAGAAATGAAGGTGCGATGCCAAAGCTCAAAGCAGACGAGCGCCCAGATGCGATAGCCGTGGTCCTGTATCCCCTGGACGTGCTCGTCTAATAGCCTTTCAACTGCAGCAGGCCGAAAATAGTCACGTGCTGCCGATTTCTTATCCGTAAGCAGCTCCCGCGCATACTCCTTCAACTCGCCTCGCAGCCAATCAGCGATAGGCACACCGAAACCCATCTTGGGACGACGGCGAATATCGGGAGGTAAAAGCTCCCGGAAGGTCTCCTTAAGGATATGCTTGGAGCGGAAACCCTTCAATTTCATAGAAATGGGGATGCTGGCGGCCAACTCTACCACCTTGTGGTCCAGGAAGGGACTGCGAGCTTCCAGGGAGTTGGCCATGGAGGCAATATCGACCTTCACCAAGAGGTCGTCAGGAAGATAGGTCATCATGTCAACGTAGGTAGTCTGAGTGAGAAAGTCGCGGCTTCTGGCTTTGCGATAGTGCTGCATCAGCACCTCAAGCGAATCAACATCCCGCAAGCGCTCGGCCAGGCCGGCGGTGTAGAGTTCCTTCTTGCCTACATCATCAAAATAACAGACCCACCTCAGGTAACGCCTTTCCGGAGGCAGCGCCAGCGCCTGGGTCAGCCTCTTCAATCGTCGGCTGAAGGACTTGTATTTGGTGCTGGCAGGCAACTTCTGCCAGAGAGGATGGGCAATAAGCCCCCGGAGTGCCCGGGGGAGGTGGTCAAAGAACCCCGCTATCCTGGCTGCTTTGTAGCGCGGATAGCCGGCAAAGCACTCGTCACCGGCGTCGCCGGTGAGGGCTACGGTCACGTAATCGCGGGTCAATTTAGAAAGATAATAGGTGGGCAGCATGGAAGAGTCAGCAAAGGGTTCGCCATAGTGCCAAATGAGTTTGGGCAGAATCTCCAGGTAGGCAGGGGTAACGGTCAGCTCGTGATGGTCGGTGTGAAACTTCTTTGCCGCCAACCGCGCATAGCGCACCTCGCTGAACTGTTTTTCCTTGAAATCGATGGAGAACGTCTTCACAGGCACGGAGGATAAGCGGTTCATCAGGCCGACGATAATGGTGGAATCAATGCCTCCGGATAGGAATGCGCCCAGGGGCACATCACTGATGAGGCGGAGACGCGTCGCTTCCTCCAACAGTTCCGAAAGTCTCGCCGCACAAGCGTGAGGGGGGAGTTTCAGCTCGTGGTCGATATCAATTTCCCAATAGCGCCTCATTGACACCTGCCCGTTACGGACCACCAGGAAGTGTGCCGGCGGAAGTTTCTTTATGTCCTTGAACATGGTCCAGGGGTGAGGGACATACTGATAGGTGAGGTAATGGTGCAGCGCTTCCTCATCCACAGCCCGGGGGATGCCCGGCACTTCCAGGATACCCTTAATCTCGCTGGCGAAATAGAAGCCTCGATTGTCCTGACAGTAAATCAGAGGCTTCTGACCCAGCCGGTCCCGGGCTAATATTAACGTCCCTTTTCTATCATCCCAGAGCGCAAAGGCAAACATGCCCCGAAGCTTCCGGAGACAGTCGGCACCCTCCTCCTCATAGAGATGAACGATGACCTCAGCATCGCCTTGGGTTTTGAAGACATGTCCTTTGGCGGCAAGTTCCCGACGCAGTTCGCGGAAGTTGTAGATTTCGCCGTTCTGAACTATCCAGACCGTCCCCTCCTCATTGCTGAGGGGTTGGTGGCTGCCTGCGATGTCGATGATGCTCAGTCGGCGGTGACCCAGGCCCAGATTAGGGTGTGTGGCGCTGAGGTAGAAGCCGTCGTCGTCGGGCCCGCGATGGGTGAGCGACCCTGCCATCTTCTCCAGCACCGACCGGTCGGCCCGGTTATGCCTGTCCCAGTTGAGGATGCCACAGATGCCGCACATCCCTAACCTTTCCGAGAATGCTCGTCCATCAGCGCGAGATAGAGACGTTCGTACTCGCCAATCATACGTGTCAATCCGAATTGGGCTCCGAGCCACTCTTTGGCCTGGCTGACAAACCTCTTTCGCTGGGCAGGACGCTCGAGGAGCCAGAGAATCCTGACCGCCAACTCACTTTGGCTGCCTGGAGGAACGAGCACGCCCGCCTCGCCTTCCTGGAGGGCTTCAGGCACACCTCCCACAGCCGTCGCCACCACGGGCACCCCCACCTGCATGGCCTCCAGGACAGTGTTGGGAAGTCCCTCATAAATGCTTGCCAGGACGAAGAGGTCCGCGGCGCGGAGGATATCAGGCACGCATGACTGTTCGCCCAGAAACCTGACTCGCTCTCCAAGTCCCAACCTGGAGCACAGCGCCTCTAGCCTCTGCCCCTCCTCGCCTCTCCCGACAATCAGAAGATAGGCATCATCCATCTTCTCAGACACGATTCGGAAAGCATAGAGCAAATCTGCAAATCCTTTCTCCGGGCTTAACCTCCCCATACTGACCAGCACGCGGGCGTCCCGCGGAATCCCCAGTCTGTCTCGCATTGTCGCCGCTTGTATCGCTGGCTTAAGGGCGGGCACACCATTGTAAATGACAGTGGTCTTTCTCCCGAGGAAGGGATGTAGATTTCCCACCCGCTCTCTTACAGCGTGCGCGTTAACCACAATACACTGCGTAAAGGCACCGAGTGTACCATCGACCAGATGGTGCAGTGGATTCTTCCAGGGGTCGAGCGACCGTTCGGAGGCAATCAGTACGGGAACGCGCGCAAGGACTCCTGCAGCTCTGCCGTAACTGTTGGCAGTGAAAAGCCAGGTGTGCACGATATGGGGGGCAAGGGCTTTGAGCCTTCGGTACAGCCTGACAAAGATGTCGATATCCAGCTTGTGCCTCTTCCCCAGAATCTCGACGGAGACGTGCGAGGCCAGCAGTTCGGCTTGCAGGTCACCACCTCGCGTCAGTGCAATTACTCGGGGGCGGAAAGGCGGACGCCTCAAGCCTGTAGCAACTTTAACCAGTTGTGTTTCCGTGCCACCACGGTCTAGGGTGGCAATAACATAGACGATGCGAATCTCATCTCCGCATACCATGAAACATCAGCCTCACACCCGCTTGTGACTGACTCCCTGATGGAAGGAAAAACAATCGCCCAAACCGGGAGCTTACCCGTGACTAAAGGTGCGTTACTTGCGAAAAATCTCGGCAATGCGGCTGGCGGCGACGGCCACAACCCCCTTCCTGATCACCGCCTCTGTCACATCATGTGTAGGCACGCCCACGCCACCAGGAGAGCCAGGCGGATAGAAGACGGTAAACGTCTCCTGGAGGCAGGTGCTACCCGTCTGGACGTCACACACGAACACTCGCGCGACAAGGGTTCCCCTGAGCATCCCGATGACACCGGGGTCGCGGGTGGTGAGTCTGACAATCTCGCCCGCGACAAGGTAGTCACCGGAAAGCGCCTCACCCAGCGCCTGCCAATCGGCATCGGTGGGCTCCTTGAGGGGCAGCATCGCCTGCCCGGGCTCAGGCACAACGACCTCCGTCTTGGGTGAGCGCTCCTGCAACCGCACCGCTGTGTAGCTGGCCAGCACTATGCCATCAGCGGAATGGAAATAATAATACTCGGAGTCCTGAAACGGTATGATGACCACGCGCTTGCCGCGCGCATCTATTCTGCCGACGTCCTTGGAGTCAGCGCGGCGAGAAAACAGGCCGCACCCTCCGACCAGCAAAACCATGATTACCACAAACAGAATTCGACCGGGTATGTGCTTCATCGCTGCCACACTAGATACTCCTCAAAGACATCTCCATCCTAAGGACTTCTGGCCTTACCCACCTGCACGCCAGGTTGCCTGCGCCTCATAGGTCTGCCGCGTCGAGCGCCATCACTAAGACCGAGAGAACTCCCGGGCCGGTCGAGGTAAAATGAGCAAGGTGAGCAGCGCCAGCGCAAATACCACCCGCACCAGATTCCAGGCAAAGAAGCTACCCGCGTAGCTGGCCTCCACGAACAGGCTATAGACCGTCAACCCCACGCAATAGCAGGCGCTCACGATACCCAACCACCGGCCCCATAGCGCTACCGACGCCATCCCCGCTCCCGAGAACAGAAACAATATGCCTAGTAGAAAATAGAGCAGGGACGCCCGCAAAGGCCTGAGCTCCAAAAAGACACGGCTGGAGTAATCAACACCGGTGAGCTTATTCCATTGCTCAAATCCCCAGAGGGCGCGACCGGTCCTCGCCCAGGAGCTGACTAACATACCCTGCCCGCCGCCGATGGCAGTGAGCATGCCAATGATGATACAGAGGACACCGAAAAGCCGAATGAGACTGCTGCGGGCCTCTCTGATCTTCCGCTGTTTTTCCTCCCTCTCGGATTGCGTTTCCTTTAACCCTTCCATCGCTGACCCCCGTCCTGCCAGGTGCCCGGTCCCGGCGCTATCTCTTTGGGCCTCGGCTTGCGAATGCCAGTATCTCTCCTGCTCTCCAGGCGTCTGGATACCTGAGACAAATCCGCCATCATGGTAACCTTCAGTTGACTTCAGGTCAACAGAAACCCACGTCACTAATCCTTATCGGCGCGGAGCTCACTCGGCTTGCAGACAAGAGGGATATATTTGGCTAGACTAGATATGAGGAAGGAACGCATGTCACCGAAAGCCACCAAGGGGAGCAGGTCTGCGCGCTTCTGAAGTGTTGCAGTCTGCCCCGCCAGAGTCCAAGAGCAGCCGACATGGGTGGTGAACGGCTGCAAGCGCGAATGGCCAATGCCAACTTAGATGCTACCCACGCGCCGTTCATCGGCAGAGACAAGCTCAGACAGCCTGTCACGTTGCCCAGAGTCTGCTTGTGGCACCTACCCCGGGCGAGCCAGGTTGAGGAACCTCTCCACGTTGAGAATCACGTGACCAAAGGTCTTGGCTGCGTTGAACTGGTCCAGGCCTCTTTGGGCCGCCTGCTTGGCCTTCTCATCAACCACGCGGGGGAGCAGTGCATACTGCCCGAGCACCAGGTAGTCGGTATCCACGGTGACCTCGTCTTGAACTTCCCCACCCCACTGCCGGACGAGCTGCTTAATCTCAGCCTCACGATAGTCCAGCTCCGGGGGAAACCAGCCGGCCACCACAAACTTGGGATGCGGTCTGAGGAAGGGATTTCGCAAATAATCCCCAGGCAAAACGGGGTTGGCGGGCTCGACGTCGCGCAGGGCAACGGCGCTGGCAAGGTCACCCACAGTCAGCACCTCTGCCCGTCCTTTGATGTTCTGCTCACCACCGGGAGTGATGCTATATACTTCAAAAAGCATCCCATGCTTGACCCGCTGCCTCTTGCCCAGGTTGATGCTGGCGGAATCGGTGTAAGCATCCACAGTGACAATCTGACCGACGGAAGCCAGCCCGGGAACCGGAAGCAGGTCCTTGATGCGAGCCATGAGCAGAACTCTTTCCGCTACCCAGTTGAGTTTATCCTTATTGTACTCCTGTGCGGCGGCGGTCATTTGTGCTTGTGCCGCCCGCATCTCCTGCTCGGCGCGTCGGGCGGCTGCCTGCTTGCTCTCCAGTTCCTTGCGCAGTTCGCCCAGGTCCTTTTCCTTATCGTCACGGTAGTTCTTGTAGCTCTGGTTAACCTTATCCACGGCAACCTGAATCTGGGTATCCCGCTGCATTACCTCAACAGTCTTTCTGGCCAACTCGTCGGACGCCTTCTGCCAGGCCTGCTGTCTGGTGTCTGCCAGAGCCAGCGCTGCGGAAGCTTTTTGTCTCTCCGCGTCGATGAGCTTTTTGACGGTATCCTGCTCTTCAGTCAACTCCGCTTTCAGGTACTCCAGGGTGACGCCGGCGGTTTTCTCCCAATCCTTGACCAACTGGTCGCATTTTTCCTTGTCGCTGTTGGCCAAGTTCAGCTTCTCCGTCTGCTCCTCGTAGTTCTTCCGCCAATCCTCCTTGGCAGAATAGACAAAGTAGCACAGCACCAAGGCAGCCACAGCGACAATGATAAAAAAGACCAGCGCCGCTGGTGAAACCCCTCTTCTCGCGGATGCGCTGCCAACTTCCATCACAAACTCCTCCTCTTTGCTCCGGAGCCATCCGAAGAGCCAATCCCGGACGCACACGGTCAATAATACCAACAGTGTTTCTCTTGACAGGCTGCAATCTAGCCAACTGCACAGGCAGTGTCAAGAAAAAACTGTAGGCCTCTCCCCCACCTTGGCGGCTGTCATTCGAACAGAATCACGCCCCGCTCTAGGACCAGGTCGCCGGGCTCGATGGTCTTCGTCGTCTCCTCAGGAATGATGTTGCCAACACTCTCCCCCGCATAGACATTCGTCACCTCGATGAAGCCCTTGAAGGCGCCGGGCTCACCATTCTTGTTCTCGCGGACCTCGAAGCGCATCTTGCTCCGCACCCCTTCCTCCTCACCCAGGTCAATCCTGACCACGCCCGTTTCCATGTCAGCTGCCACCACGTGCCCGGACGGCAGGTAATTCCCGGCAAGTATCCTCTCATAGTAACGTAGTCGCCACTCATATTTCCGGTACCATCCCTCCCACTGTGAAACCTGTCGCAGCGCCTCTTCCTCTTTCTGCTGCCAAACAGCCTCCACCTCACTAAGTTCCAGCTCTTTATTGTCCCGGTCTCGCTTCACCTCAGTCAGTTCTCCCCGCAATTCGCCTGATGTGACTTTCTGGTTTGCAAGGTCCGTGCTGAGTCGCCCCACCTCGCTCCTGAGCTTCTCCAATTCCTCGGATGGCTTCGCCCTAACGGCATCCAACTCCTTCCGGAGGCTAGCTACCTCTTCATCAAGCTTGTTACGGTCCTTCTCAAGCCTGGTCACTTCATCCTTTTGCTTCTGCAAGTCTTGCTCGAGGCTGGCAATGGTCAGTCCCTGCTCCTTGAATTGCAATTGGAGCTTCTCGACGAAAGCCCTCAGGGAGGGGAGCTCAGCCTCCTGGAGAATACCACTGATGGTTTCGAACTCGTAACCGACCAACTTGCTGAACTCCTTGTGCTCTTGGGTGGCTACGTGATGTTGGCTGGTCTTATTGGTCAGCTCGCTCTCGGCTTCCTGCAGTGTCTTCATTTTCTGATCCCGCTCCATGCGCAGAATGTAGATGTACATGGTCTCGCCGGCAGCCACTAAGATAAGAAGGACGGTCAGAAACGCCAATGCCGAGGACTGCCTGCGAAGAGGTGCTTCACTTCTCGATGCGCGCTCAGACACGGTCACTGTGCTCCTTTCCCAGATCTCCAGCCACCCCCCAGAGTGAAAGCCCGGGATGGCAACGAGAAAAACACCCCTCTCCCTACGCTACATGGTCTAAGTCTAACTATTCTCACACTGAATAGGTGCTAAAAAATCAAGAAATTTTGCCTTGACACATACTGCCACAGGCGCTATAAGATATTTAGCTTGCATATTACGCCTTTCGTCATTATCCCGTCAAGCGCATTGCTCTGATTATCCTGAATCGCAAGGAGACCGATCCTAGCTGCACTAATTTCTAGTCACGCTGGCCATTGTCCACCGGCCCCAGCGGTCGGCAGGGCAGGCAACCCCTAATTTCCGCCCTTTGATTAGCGTCCTGTGTTTTTCTTCGCTAGGACCGGTCCCCCGCATGATGCCCTGGATAACTTTCCTTTACCGGTTAATAGAGACTGTGAGGCATTCGTGAGCTTGCCCGGATCCGATGCCGCGCGAGGCTGACCTCGGTTTTGCAATCTTGGTTCCAGAAACTTTCTGTTTCAAATTGGCATAATATCCATGCCTGACACCTTATATGTTATCGACGGTCACTTACACATCTACCAGGCCTTTTATGCTATCAGAAGCGCCCATCTCACAGCGCCCGATGGGCAGCCGGTGAACGCGGTTTATGGCTTTACCTTGATGCTCAGGAAGATTTTGAGGCGCAAGCCCACCTACATTGCGGTTGCCTTCGACAGCCGCGCTCCGACCTTCAGACATCGCCAGTTCAAGGACTATAAGGCACACCGACCACCCATGCCCGAGGAACTCTCCCAACAGATACCCTTAATACGCGAGATTATTCAAGCTCACAACATCCCCATCATCGAGAAGCCCGGCTACGAGGCGGATGACCTCATAGGCGCTCTGGCCAAGCGCGGTTCCGAGCAGGGGCTGGACACCGTCATCCTCACCAGGGATAAAGATGTGCTGCAACTCTTGGACGAACACGTCACCATCTACGACAACAAGAAAGATGCCCTCATCAATGTCGAAACACTCCGGAGAGAAAAGGGCATTTCCCCTGAACAAGTTGTCGAGTACCTGGCACTGGCGGGTGATGCCACCGATAACGTCCCCGGTGTACCAGGTATCGGAGAGAAGACCGCCTTAGCACTGATTCAGGAGTTCGGGTCCCTGGAAGGGGTGCTTTCCCATATCGATAAAGTGAGTGGCACCAAGCGCCGGGAGAACCTCAAGGAGTTTGCTGAGCAAGCGCGACTGAGCAAGCGCCTCACAGTTCTGGACACCGATGCGCCCGTGGAGCCCGATCTGGAGGAACTCCGTTACCAAGGTGAAAACCGTGAAGAATTGCTCGCTATCTTCAAACGATTGGCATTCCAAACGTTCCTGAAACAGATGGTTGACGAGAGTTTGGAGGAGGCCAGCGCCGAATATCATCTGGTGAATGAGGCAGAGGCCTTCAAGGAACTCGTAGCGCAGTTGGGGAAGCTCTCGGGCTTTGCTTTCGATGTGGAGACCACCAGCACCTTTCCTATGGAAGCGCAACTGGTGGGCTTGTCCTTTGCCTGGCAGCCGGGGGAAGCTTTCTATGTGCCTGTGCGCGCTCCTAAAGGCGAGCACACGCTGCCTCCGGACGAGGTGCTTGCCTCGCTTAAACCCATCCTGGAAAACTCCAAAATCGAAAAATGGGGGCAGAACCTGAAATACGACATGCTGGTCTTGCGGAATCAGGGCGTGTGTGTCGAGGGCGTGACTTTTGACACCATGCTCGCCTCCTGGCTACTAGCGCCAGACCGTCGCAGACACAACCTGGATAACCTGGCAGCCGATTTTCTCTCCTACAGGACTATCCCTATCACCGACCTGTTGGGAACGGGCAAGCAGCAGAAGCAAATGGACGAGGTGCCCACCGCCACCGTGGCCCCCTATGCAGGCGAAGACGCGGAGGTGAGCCTGCGCCTCAAGGAAGTATTAGCCAATCAACTTCAGGAAAAAGGGCTTGACCAGCTCTATCGGGACCTCGAACTGCCGATATTATCGGTGTTGGCAGAGATGGAATGGCAGGGGGTGAAGGTTGATGTTTCCGTGCTCGAAAACTTGCGGGTTGAACTGGAAGCGCGGCTGGCAGAGCTTGAGGAGCGCATTTACGAGGGCTCCGGGACCCAGTTCAATATCGACTCCACCAAGCAATTGCAGCAGGTTCTCTTTCAGGATTTAAAGCTCCCCCGGGCCCGGCGCACCAAGACCGGCTATTCCACCGACAGCGAGGTGCTGGAGGAGCTATCTCTTTATCACGAGCTACCCACCCTGGTGCTGGAATACCGCCAGCTCTCCAAGCTTAAGAACACCTATGTCGAAGCGCTGCCCAGGATGATTAACCCTCGCACTGGGCGCATCCATGCCTCCTTCAATCAGACGGGCACTGCTACCGGCAGGCTCTCCTCCAGCGACCCGAACCTCCAGAATATCCCCATTCGCAGCGAGGAAGGTGGGCGTATCAGAGCAGCCTTTATCCCCGCAGACGGACATCTAATGGTGTCGGCAGACTACTCTCAAATTGAGCTTCGCTTGCTGGCCCACTTCTCGCAGGATGAAAGGCTGCTGGATGCCTTTGCGCGCGGTGAAGACATTCACGCCTACGTGGCAGCACAGATTCATGATGTGGATAGCGCCGAGGTGACCCCACAGATGCGCCGCGCCGCCAAAGCGGTGAACTTCGGTATTATCTATGGCCTGAGCCCCTACGGGCTTTCCCGAGGCCTGGGCATCAGTGTTAAAGATGCCGCCCAATTCATTGACAGCTACTACCAGCGTTATCCCGGGGTCGAGAAGCTGCTGGAAAAGGTCCTTGAGGAGGCCCAGGAGCGAGGCTACGTCAGCACCATCCTCGGCCGCCGGCGCTACGTTAAAGGTATCAAGAACATCCAGGGGCACAATCGCAACCCTTCAGAGCGCGCCGCCATCAACTCCGTCATGCAGGGCTCTGCTGCCGATTTGATTAAGGTTGCCATGATTAATATCCACCGTCGAATCACGGATGAGAAGCGCCCCAGCCACCTGCTGCTGCAAATCCACGATGAGCTGGTATTCGAGGTGCCTGAAGCAAGTGTCGCGGAGGAGCAGGAGATGATTCAGAAAGAGATGGCGGAAGCGCTGCCTCTCTCCGTGCCCATAGAGGTCAACGTGCAAACAGGCCGCAACTGGCTGGAGGTCAAATGAGCTCCTCTCACCGAGCCCTGGTGGTTGGCCTCACCGGAGGTATAGGCAGTGGCAAGACCACGGTAGCCAGGATGCTGGCTGAGCTGGGAGCGACCGTTATCGATGGTGACGCCATCGGGCACGAGCTGCTCGAAGTTCCCGAAATCAAGGACAAGCTGGTCACTCGGTGGGGGCAGGAGCTGCTGGACGAGGAAGCCAGCATCAACCGTTCCCGCCTGGCTCGGCGAGCTTTTGCCGATGCTCAGAGTATAAAAGACCTCAATACCATCATGCATCCGATGCTGCTGACGAGGCTCAATGAAAGGCTGGAGCAGGCGAGCGCCGGGGGCCATTCACCAATGTTGGTTGTCGATGCGGCGCTGCTCGTGGAATGGGGTCTTGAGGAAATCTGCCATAAGCTGGTCTTCGTCGAGGCGCCCCTGGAGGTTCGCCAGGCCAGGATTCAAGATGCGCGAGGCTGGGATGGCCAGGAGCTTGCCAGGCGGGAGAGCTTCCAATTGCCTCTGTCGCTAAAGAAGAAACAGGCAGACTACGTCATCGACAATTCCGCAGGTCTAACCGAGACGCGTAAGCAAGTGCAGGAGCTCTGGCGCCGCGTTCGCTCAAGAAGCGTATCACAGAAACAGTTATGAGAAGGTAAGCAAGACAAACGTTGTGCCCGCGAAGGAAGGGCGAAGAAGCTATGGGAGGAGAATCAGATGGCCCCGAGTAGGTCAGCAAAAGAAATCCTGGACGCCGAGACCAATCAGAAATACGAGGAGGTCAAGCGTATGCCCACCCACCTCTCCGAACTGCAAAAGATGACGGTTCGGGAGCTGCAGAAGGTAGCCAGAGAGGAAGGTATGGACGACTGTGTAGGCTTGAAGAAGCAGGATCTCATCTTCAGGCTGCTCAAGACCCGGGTCAATCGCAACGGGCTGATGTATGGCGAGGGGGTGCTGGAGGTGCTGCCCGAAGGCTTCGGCTTCCTGCGCTCACCGGACTACAACTACCTGCCTTCGCCCGACGACATCTACATCTCGCCCTCGCAGATTCGACGCTTCGGCATGCGCACCGGCTCCACCGTCTCCGGCCAGATTCGACCACCCAAAGGGGATGAGCGCTACTTTGCGCTGCTGCGCGTGGAAGCCATCAATTACGAGGAGCCTGAGGGCGTGCACGAGAAGACCCACTTCGACGACCTCAGTGCTGACTTCCCCCGCGAAAGGTTCATTTTGGAAACCGATGCGGACCAAATATCCACCCGCGTGCTGGACCTCTTGACGCCCATAGGCAAGGGGCAACGGGGCCTGATCGTGGCGCCCCCCTACACCGGCAAGACCATGCTCCTGCAGGCCATTGCCAATGCTATTCTCACCAACGACTCGGAAACCTACGTCATTGTGCTCCTGATTGACGAAAGACCGGAAGAGGTCACCGACATGGAGCACTCCGTGCCCAAAGCCGAGGTCGTCAGCTCCACCTTCGACGAACCCGCCAGCCGCCATATGCAGGTCTCCGAGATGATTATCGAGAAGGCCCGCCGCATGGTGGAATATGGCAAGAACGTGGTCATCCTGCTTGATTCTATCACTCGCCTGGCCCGCGCCTACAATGCTGAGGCCCCTCACAGCGGCAAGATTCTCACCGGAGGCGTGGATGCCGCCGCGCTGCGCATGCCCAAGCGCTTCTTCGGCTCGGCGCGTAACGTGGTGGAGGGTGGGTCGCTGACCATCATGGCCACTGCCCTCATCGACACCGGCAGCCGCATGGATGATTACATCTACGAGGAGTTCAAGGGCACAGGCAACATGCAGGCTACCCTGGACCGCACCTTGATGGACAAGCGCATCTTCCCCACCCTCGACATCCTGCGCTCGGCTACCCGCAAGGAGGAGCTGCTGCTCCATCCCGATGAACTCGAACGCATAAGACTTCTCCGCCGCGTCCTCAGCGAGATGAACACGGCTGAAGGCATGGAAAGACTCATCGGCCAACTGAAGAAGACCAAGTCCAATGCCGAGTTCCTCATGAGCCTGTCCCTGAAAACTTAGGTTTGGAGAGCTCGCATACTGACGAGCTTTGTGCGCGTTCCCTGCTCTCGTGCGGAGCTCTGCCACAGGGAACGTAGGGTAAGGGCTTGTCCCTTGCCGTCCCTCTTGGGGGAAGCCAATCATGCTCGAGGACGTGAAACACGAAGACAAGTGCTTGAAGTGCGGACGCTGCTGCGCCATCAAACTCATCGTCAATGGCGAAATCTATTACACCGCCGATTACTGTCCCTACCTGGATGAGAATACCAGGCGCTGTACCATCTATGAGAAGAGGTACGAACTTTGCTCCGATTGCCTCTCCATCAAAGAGGCCATCAAGCTTCATGCGCTCCCCGCCGACTGCCCCTATGTCAGGGACATCCCCAACTACCACCCACCCTACCTGGGACTATCGCTCGAGGAAATCAACCGGATTATCGAGGGAAAGAAGCGGGGTAAAGAGCAGGAACCTGCGAAGAAGCGTTAGTACTCGATGACGGCAGCGAGGGCTGAAATGCTGACTATCTCGTCAGCTCTCACCATGACCTGCGTGCGGTTCTTCTTGATGCCATACTTCTTTGCATCCATGATGTAGAGCTCCTTGGTGGTATGGCTCTCCCGCCCGTCGTGGACGTCGGCATCGGTCAGCACCAGAAAGTGGTCATCCAGTTCGGTCAGCTTGCCTATGTAAATGTAGGAGCTCTTGGTGTCCAGCACCACCTCTTGCCCTACCAGCACGTCCAGCCTCTCGTACCAATCCGCTCGGGGCATCTCTCCTCCCTGTCGCTCACGGGAATTGCCTGCAACTAAGGACCACTATCGCGTCCCCATTATCCCAGCGCAAGAGTTTCATGTCAAACCTATTTGCCTGCGCGTCGGTGGATGGAGCGTCGCCGACTTGTCGCCTCGTCCCCCAGAAAACACTTGGCTTTCACCCCCTCACTGCGCATACTCCTAGACATCCAATTGACGCTTTCCGGGTAGTGAGAGAGATTGATGGACCCCATCAACACCTATCTCAGGGCACTCGCCAGCAACCTGAAACAGCCAGGTGCCACCGAACACACCCATCGCCCGGCGCTCAAAGCCCTCATCGATGCGCGGGAAGGTGGCATCAATGCCATCAACGAACCCAAACGCAGCCTGTGCGGCGCACCCGATTTCGAGATACGTAAGGCAGGCGTGCCTATCGGCCACATCGAAGCCAAGGACGTAGGCAGGAGCCTCGACGAAGCTCAGGACTCCGAACAACTGAAGCGCTATCTGCCTGCGCTCTCCAACCTCATCCTCACCAACTACCTGGAGTTTCGCTGGTTTGTTGATGGCAAGCCACGCCTTTCCGCCAGCCTGGGCACCCATATCGGTCAGGGTAAGATAAGAAGGGATAGGGAAGGTATCAAGTGCGTGCGCGAATTGCTCGAAAACTTCTTGCTTCAGGAGTTGCCCACCATCGCCCGCGCCGATGACCTGGCCAGGCGCCTCGCTGCCATGACCCGCTTGATTCGTGAAGTGATTAGGGAGACACTGGCCCAGGAGAAGGAAGGCGGGAGTCTCGGTGACCAACTGAAGGCCTTCCGTGATACCCTGCTTCCCGGTCTCACCCGCGCCGACTTTGCCAACATGTATGCGCAGACCATTTGCTATGGCCTGTTCTCGGCCAGGGTGAACGCAACTGCGGGCGCCGCTTTCTCGCGTGAGAAAGCGCCTTTCCTGCTGCCTGTATCCAATCCCTTCCTGCGCCGCATGTTCCACCACATTGCCGGCCCCGACCTGGACGATCGCGTGGCGCACATGGTCGATAGCCTGGTGGAACTCCTGAACCACACTGATTTTTCCGAAGTCCTCAGGGACTTCGGTCACGGCGGGAAGGAAGACCCGGTCTTTCACTTCTACGAGACCTTCCTGGCAGCCTTCGACCGGAAGCTCAGAAAGAGCCGAGGCGTCTTCTACACCCCGGATGCGGTGGTGTCCTACATCGTGCGCTCGGTGGATTATCTCCTCAAGACCAAGTTCAACAAGCCTGACGGGTTGGCAGACCCGAACGTCATGATTCTCGACCCCGCCTGTGGCACCGGGACCTTTCTCTATCACGTGGTGAAGCTCATCCACGAGCGCATCACCATGGAAAAGGGACTTAAGGGCGCCTGGAATAGTTACGTGAGAGACAACCTGCTCTCGCGCATCTTCGGCTTCGAGCTGATGATGGCGCCCTACACCATTGCGCACATGAAGCTCAGCCACCTGCTTCAAGAGACAGGCTACGAGTTCACAGACGATGAGCGCCTGGAGATTTACCTCACCAATACCCTCGAAGAAGCCGTCCACATCTCAGAGCCGCTGTTTGCCAGGTTCATTGCTGAAGAAGCCAACGGCGCCGGCCGGGTCAAGCGCGAAGAACCCATCATGGTGGTCCTGGGCAATCCGCCATACCTGGGACATGGCGCCAACCGTAGCCAGCACCGCATCCCCGACCCCAACAGACCAGGCAAGACAAGAATGGTGAAAACCTGGATAGGCAATCTTATTGACGATTACTTCTACGTGGATGGTGAGCGCCTGAAGGAGCGCAATCCCAAGTGGCTTCAGGACGACTACGTCAAATTCCTGCGCTTCGGACAGTGGCGGATCGACCAAACTGGTCACGGCATACTGGCCATGATTACCAATCATAGCTATCTCGACAACCCCACCTTCCGCGGCATGCGCCAGCAGTTGATGCAAACCTTCGATGAAATCTATTGTCTTGATTTGCACGGCAATGCGCGGAAAAAGGAAGTCTGCCCCGATGGCTCCAAAGATGAGAACGTCTTCGATATTCAGCAAGGGGTGGGCATTGCCATCATGGCAAAGTTTCCGGACAAGCACAACAGTGCTTAACTTCTCGAGTTGTGAAGTTTGGAGGAATCAATGTGTGCTTCAAAGTCTGTTGAGCAAGCGAAAGAAGACGGTTGGGACAATTATCTCAACCAACTCGAGAAGGAGTCGGCAAGGGGTCTTGCGCTTGTCGGTGCTGCTATCCTGGACGACCGCCTCTGCGACCTACTTAAGAGCTTTCTTATACCGAAGCCAGAAAAAGTGAAGCAGTTGCTGGGAGCGGGAGGGCCGCTTGGAACACTTCGGTCGCGGATAACAGCCGCGTACTGCTTAGGACTGGTTGCGGAGGACCAGTACCATACTCTGCTAACACTTAATGAGATAAGAAACAAGTTTGCGCACGACCTTGACTCGGAGTCTTTCGATAGTCAGCGGGTTCGCAAGCTCTGCAGTAAACTTGTGCTTCCGGAGCCCCTGAGACAGGGCAAGGAATTCGAGTCCGCGCCGGACCGGTGGAAGTTTCTGCTAAATGTCGTCCTACTCGCATTCGAGCTTGACATGTCCCGGCGCCATATAAAGAACCAGCGGAGAATAACCCCACAGAAGAAGGATATGCCCAGATGGCAGTTCACCACGAAGTGAAAGAAGTCGCGCTGCCGAGAGTTCTGCACGCTGACCTGTGGGGACTGCGCCAGGCAAAATATGAAGCGCTGTCAGAGGCGGACCTTGCGCACACCGATTGGCAGGAGCTTCGACCACAGAGTAGTCCATACTACCTGTTTGTGCCTTGGGATGTGCAATTGCTCACGGAGTATGAGCAGGGCTGGAAGGTAACGGATGCTTTCCCCCTTAACGGCGTGGGTATGACTACTGCGCGGGACGGCTTTGTTATTGACCACGACCGCGACAAGCTCCTTGAACGGGTGAGCGCGTTCCGAGAGAGCACCCTGGGCGACGACGACCTTCATCAGCGCTTTGGGATTCGTCGCAAGAAAGGGTGGAGCATTCGCAGAGCCTCGCAGATGCTCCAAGATGTACCTGATGGCGAACTTGACAAGATGACAGTCCGGGTTCTGTATCGACCATTCGACGTGCGCTGGATTTGCTGGCATGATGCCATTGTCTGGCGGACGGTCAAGCAGGTGATGCGCCACATGCTGGCAGGAGAGAATGCAACGCTATGCATTGGCCGGGCGGGACAGGTTGTCGGGCCGATGACGTGGAACATCATTTTCGTGTCGCGACAGATCCAGGACTTCAACCTGTTCTACAGAGGTGGGAATGTCAACTTTCCCCTGTACCTTTATCCCGACCCGGAAGGGAAAACGCAGAAGTTATTTGAGGAGCTACACTGGCCTGCGGGGAAAGGTGGGCGGGTGCCTAACTTGAGTCCCGATTTCGTCAGGGAGTTGGAAGCCAAGCTGGGAATGAGCTTTGTATCAGACGGCCAGGGCGATGGCAAGAAGACCTTCGGGCCTGAGGATATTTTTCACTACATCTATGCAGTCTTTCATTCGCCCACCTACCGTGAGCGCTATGCGGAGTTTCTGAAGATTGATTTTCCCAGAGTGCCTTTGACTTCGAGCAAAGCTCTTTTCGCTCAGTTGGCTTCACTGGGTGACAAGCTCGTGAGCCTGCATCTTCTGGAAGCGCGGGAGCTAAACAACAGCGGTGTTGGCTTCAACGTCCCAGGCACAGATGAGGTGGAGAAGGTGCGCTACGATGAAGCGCACCAGCGCGTCTATATCAACAAGACGCAGTTCTTCGAGCCGGTGCCTATGGAGGTATGGGAGTTCCACGTAGGCGGCTACCAGGTATGTCACAAATGGCTCAAGGACAGGAAGGGCAGGTCGCTTTCCTTCGACGACATCAGCCATTATCGTAAAATCGTCAAAGCGCTGAAAGAAACCATCACCCTGATGGCAGAGGTCGATGCTTCTATCCCCGGATGGCCCATTGAATAGGACAGGGGGGTCAGGGGTAGACGATTTCGCGGATGTGGTCGAAGAGCTTGGAACCGGGGGACTTCAGCGCAATCTCATACTCGGCAAAGCGCGAGGGGTTGTAGTAATCACTGTAATAATCAGGCATCAGCGGAAGCTTGGTGCAGCGCACGACCTCCACCACACCCGAGATGTTGCGAAAACTGCCCTCACGACTGACGAAGAGATCCAGGCGCTGTCCCGGCGGGAGGTCCTCGTCAGTCACAATAAGCATACCTTTATTGGAGATGTCCCCGACACGAGCTGCAGCAAAGCCATGCTCATCTTCGGAAATCCCGGGGGAGAAGAGCTTGCGGTAGCGCACCTCGCCTTGGTAGTCATAGCGCGCTTCACGCCTGCGCTCGTGCCCTTGACCCGCCTCGTCCTCTTCTGTCATGAGCGCTCCTGCAAACCATCCTCAGGCGGTCCGGGCTCACACTCAGATGAGCAACATTCCCCCTACGGCTGCTCTTGAGTCTCGGGCTCACCTTCCGTCAGTATCTGCTTCATAGCCGCGAGGCTGCGGGGGATACCTATCTTGGCATCCTCTGCCGCCTCATACTCCAAGGAGTAATAGCCCTCATAGCCAGCCGCCTTGAGTACCTTGACACAGGCGGCAACGTCCAGCTCGCCTGCGCCCACGGGGACGCTGACGCAGCCACCATCCGCGGCCTGCTTCATATCCTTGACGTGAACGTGGACGACGGAGCTAGCCAGGATTCTGGTGGCCTCCACGGGGTCCTGGTTAAGGGGCACAAAATTGCCCAGGTCCAGACAGAGCATCAACTGAGAGGAATCCACCGCTCTCAGGATGGCCTGTATGTGCGCCACGCCTCCACACAGGCGGCCGTGATTTTCCAGCGCCAGAATCACGTTTTTCTCCTCCGCCACGGGCACCAGTTCTTTGAGAGATTTGACGATTGAGGGCAGGCCTTCTACAAAAGTCCCCCCACTGTAACCGTCGCCGGCAAAGACCCTGAGCAGCGGCGCCCGGAGCCTGGAGGCCATCTCCAGCGCATGCTTGACCTTCTCCACTTGTTGGAGCCGGTCCGCTTCGGCCTTCTGCACAAAGTCATCGGACACAATATAAGCGCCCAATTGCAGGCTATTTGCTTCCAGCCAGTCGGGGACCTGCTCGATTTCCGCTTCCTCGTCCTTCCAGAAATAGCCCACATCAACCGCATCCACCCCCTGCTCCGCCGCATATTCAATGAAGCCGGGCACGTCCATACGGCTGGTGCGGAAATATTGGTGCATGCTGTAAATGGTGATGCTGGTCTTCATCACAGTTCCCCCCTATCGCCTGGTTGACATCCTCAAAGTAAACGGACTACGAAGACCAACTATTATGCCAACTCTCCTGGTGCTGTCAATAGCCTTGCCCGGAGCTTCCCAGGTCAGGGTGGCAAGGTCATCTCGGCGCGGGGTACAATGGCACCGAGAGCGCGCTGATATGGACTCCGCTTCGCGCTGTCAGTGGAACTACTTCGGCTTCAAGCTCGGGGTAACCACCAGCTCCAGCCGCTCACCTTCGCGCTGCACCCGCAGCGTCGCCTCCTCACCCACCGGCAAGTAAGCCAGTCGGCGGCGGACACCGGGTAGCTCTTCAACAAAAGTGCCATCGAGTGACTGGTCGTTCACGGCCAACAGTATGTCCCCGGCCTCAATGCCTGCCGCGGCCGCCGGTGAGTTCTCCTCTACCTCCAGCACCAGCACGCCGCCTTCCGCCTCGGTGAAGGTGTTGCGGTCGAAGTCTCTGAGGGCTTCCAGCTTAAGCCCCAGCCAGGCGCGCCTGACCTCGCCCTCTTCTGTCAACCGGCGCGCAATATCCTTGACGATGTTGGAGGGGATGGCCAATCCCCCCATCTGGGCTAAGCTGGGCAGCAGGAAGTTGATACCCACCACCTTCGCTTCCGTATCCACCAGGGCTCCGCCCGCGTTCCCCGGATGGATGGCAGCATCAGTCTGAATCCAATTGTGGTAGCTATATGGGGTCTGGTGTCCCAGGTAGCACATGGTATTGGAGACGATGCCTAGAGAGATGGAGCGATTGAACGCATAGGGACATCCCAGCGCCAGGACGAACTCGCCCTCCTGCAGCTTGCTCGAGTCCCCAAGCTCCGCGTAAGGAAGCGGAGGCGCATCTTCGGTGAGTTCCAGTTGCAGGAGCGCCAGGCCCGTTGCCGCATCGCTCCCCACCAGCCTGGCAGACACCTGGCGGCGGTCGTAAAGCACACAGTTAATATCAGAGGCGCCGGCCACCAGCTCCTCCTGGGTGACCACAGACCCTCCAGCGGATATGATGACGCCGGTGCCGGCCTGCTCACCTGTCGGCCTGACATAGACGAGCGCCGGATAGACCGTGCGCTTGGCACTCTCGATGGCAACCCTTAAATCGCCTGACCTGGGCCATCTTAATCCCTTGGCAGGTAGGCTCACCACCAGCACCACGATGGCGGCCAGTAGAATAGCCGCCTCCAGCGCCCGCACACAAACCCGTCTCATGACCGTCCCTCGCTTGTCACTCACCCAGCATGTCGAAGTCCAACCCCCGTTGCTCAGCACTTCACCCGCTCACCCATATTGTACCACATTATGCCACCTGTCAACAACTTCTTCTCCAATTTTGAAAAGCCGCTTACCCCGGGGCAACAAAATGGTTGACAAAATAGCGGATGCGGGATAACAATAAGGGACAAGGAGAGGACGATGCAGTTCCATCTGGATTGTCCCTACGATGGTGTAGGGAACCTTACCAGAAAGACCACGCCTGAGGCACAAACCATAGATTACCTCTACGACAGTACAAATAAGCGCACCAAGCAAGATGCGTCTGATGATGTCCAGTGGTATTACGACGATGTGGCAAATGTCACCAAGCTGAGGCTGTCACGGGATAACGGCAGCAACTGGGATGATAACGTCTACCAGTATGAACAACGCAATAGGCTGACGAAAATCACACTGCCTGATTCCAAGACGCTCACCTACTACTACAATGGCATCGGTGCGCGCACCAAGATGACGGACGTCGCTTCCAATAACATTACCTATCTCTACGACAACGTGCACAGGCTTACCAATGTAGCCAAGGGAGGCAGTGCGCATGCCTCGTATTACTACGATGATGCGGGCAGACGCACCAAGCTCCTTCTGGGCAACTCCACCTATGCTGCGTATCTATATGACAATGCCAACCGACTGACCTCACTTCATAACAAGAAGTCCAATGCGACTGTAATTTCTTCGTTCGCATACCTGCTGGATGATGTGGGTAACCGCACCAAGATGACGCTTGCAGGTGGGGATTATGTCCAATACCTCTACGACAGCGCCTGGCAACTGACCAAGGAAGAGAGGAAGAACTCCGGGGATACCACCCAATACTACAACCAGTTCGTTTATGATGGGGTTGGCAACCGCACGAAGCTTTATTACTATGACGGGCAGAATACGGTGACCACGAATTACCTGTATAACAGTGCCAACCAGTTGACCCAGGATGCGGATGGCACTACGACCAACACGTACACCTACGATGACAATGGGAATCTTACCAGGAAGAATGATGGTGCTAGCAACTTCGACTACTTCTGGGATGACAAGAACCGCCTCACCAAGTACGATGCGCCGGGCGCTAACAATGATGGGACGTATGTGTATGACAACAATTGGCGAAGAATGACGACGACTGTAGGTGGAACCACAACCGCATTTTTCTACGATAGGGCAGATGTCGTCGGTGAGTATGGCAGCGGTGCCTGGCAGAGAACATACGTCACGCCAGGGCTTGACCAAAATGTGAGCATTACCTCAGGCGGAAGCACCTACCATTATCATCAAGATGGATTAGGTTCAGTGCGCAATCTGACCGACAGCGGTGAGAATGTTCAAAACACTTACCAGTACTTCGCGTTTGGTAGCGTGTACGGAAATCCAACAGAGAACATAACTCAACCGTTCAGGTTTACGGGCAGAAGGTGGGATGGGGAGAGAAGTGAATATTTCTATCGGTATCGGAACTATAGACCCACGATGGGCAGGTTCCAATCGAGGGATCCAGACTGGCAAGAAGATATGGCCTTGACAAGTGTGTACCAATATGTGCGTAACAAGCCAACACTTTGGACAGACCCACTCGGGCTACGGACCTTCACGTTGGAGATATTCCTAGTCTTTAAGCGCCAGGTGAAATGGAAGGTCGACGAATGGAGCGTGTGGAAGAATTTTCGAAAGATACTGGACACTTGCTTCAAACAGGTTGACCCCAAATGTGACGATAAAGTACAGTTGAAGGTGACGAGAAGCAAGAAACGCCGGAACGAAAAGCAATTAGGCCTCCGGACAGGAAAGGGACAGAAAAAGCCTACAGCTTGGCTGCACGAAGTGTTTTTCAAGAGAGGGAGATTTCCTGTTGGCGCATTTTCATACACTGAAGGCCCTAAGACCTCAGTCAGTCTGTCAAATGTGGAATTGAAATTCGCCGCGTGGCAAGTGCAACCACCTGAAGAGCCAGTGGTCTGGGCAAATATTCTGGCTCACGAAATACTCTATCTGGGGATCTGGGGCAAGTCCGATCCTAAACGTTGGGATGAGAAGACACCGGGCATTTACAGACCTCAGGTACCGAGGACGCGGGTTGAGATAACTGATGAAATGTGCCGAGCATTGAAGAAGAAACTGAAAGTCACAATCACCAAGCCTAAATAAGGCAACGAGGCCTGACCGATGGTAGGGAGAAGAAGATTCCGGCTGGCTCTGGGCATCATGATGTGCCTGATTGTTGTCTACGGCTTCTCGTTTCTGTTCGTAGGTAAGTATGTTCATATTACTGGTTCCGAAATTCCCCGCCTTCAGTGGGGCTTCTTTTTTTCGCGAAGCAGGAGCACAAATCTGCTGTTGTACTATTGCTACTGGCCGCTGGCCCGGTATGTAGAGGGTCGCGACTCATGGGCCTTCATAGATGACGCAGAAGACGTGCCCGGAGGAATGCTGATTGAGTACGTGGTGCACCCACCAGGACTGCCGGATAGCATATCCGACGACGGGAGCTAAAGGGCTTCTGCGGGAAATGTGCGCCAGCAGATGGCGGCGATAGCACCAAGATGACGCTGAATGGTGGGGATTATGTGCAATACCTGTACGACAGTACGACAGCGCGTGGCAATTGACCAAAGAAACCAGGAAGAACTCTGAAGCGACCACACTCTATTACAACCAGTTCTTGTATGATGGCGTTGGCAATCGTACGACGCTCTATTATTATGATGGGCAGAATACGGTGACGACTGACTACCTCTACAACTCGGCAAATCAACTGACGCAAGATGCTGATGGCACCACGACAAACACGTACACCTACGACGATAATGGGAATCTTACCAGGAAGAACGATGGGTCCAATAACTTCGACTACTTCTGGGATGAGCAAAATCGTTTGACTCGCTACGAGGCGCCGGGTACAAGTAACGATGCAAGCTATCTTTACGATGAGAGTTGGCGGCGAATGACGACCACTGTGGGAGGCGCAGCAACGGCATTTTTCCATGATGGTGCTGATGTTATTGGTGAGTATGGCGGGGGTGCCTGGCAGAGAACATACGTAACGCCCTTCCTTGATCAGAACGTGAGCATCACAACAGGTGGCAGTACGTACCACTATCATCAAGATGGTTTAGGTTCTGTGCGCAATCTTAGCGATAGTAGCGAAGTGGCGCAGAATACGTATGATCACTTTGCCTTCGGGTTCAGGGAAGGAACATCGTGCCGCTGGAGGGTCGAGCTTGTTAGGTCGTCGGCTCCCAGCCCAGGCCGGATAAGTCGCTGAGGGCGGCGTGGTCTGTGAGGTCAATGCAGAGTGGGGTGAGGCTGATGTAGCCTTCGCGCAGCGCCTCGCGGTCGCTGCCTGCGCTTCCCTCAGGCAGCGGGTCATTCAGGACATACTGGAAGCTTTCCCTGCCGCTCTCGGCTGAGGTCTTCTCAAAGGTCTCCAGCCCACCTTCGGTGCACTGGCTGGTAATCTTGACCCCCTTAATGCGCTCCAGCTCTCTGGGCAGGTTGATGTTGACGGCCACAGGAAGCCTGGGTAAGCGGAGTGACTTCTCAATCAGGCGAGTTGCTAGAGCAGCCGCGCGGTTGAGGTCAGGCGCCGAGGAATATTCCAGCGAAACCGCAAAGGAAGGCACACCATGCATAGCTCCTTCCAACGCGGCCGCCACCGTGCCTGAGTAGAAGACGTGCACCCCTGTATTGGCACCTAAGTTGATACCCGAGACCACCATCTCGGGACGAGCATCCAACAATTCACTGAAAGCCAGCTTGACGCAATCCACGGGAGAGGCATCGAGCGAACAGATGATGGTCTCGCCCTCCTGGCGCCGTTCGCAGAGGGGAATAGGTCGGTCAATGCTGATAGTGCAGCCCACGCCGCTTTGAGGCGTTGCCGGAGCGACGACGGAGACCGGCCCCAGCCTATCCAGTTCGCTCTTGAGCGCCCACAAGCCCTCAGCGCGAATCCCATCGTCATTGGTCAAGAGTATTCTCATTGCCTATGCCTGTTCAGGCGAGCCAGTAGTCACTGGTTCTGGACCGCTTCCAGCAGCGCCAGCATGTTCTCCAAGGAGACATCTTTGGGGATGTCGTGCGCGGGAGAAAGAATGTAGCCGCCGCCCTCCCCCACCACCTCCATCATCCTCTGAGTTTCCTTCCTGACATCTTCGGGCGAGCCATAGGGGAGGGTACGCTGGGTGCTTATCCCGCCGTAGAATGTAAGACGGTCACCAAGCTCCCGCTTCAGCGCAAAGACGTCCATCACCTCGGGTTGGAAGGGGTTAAACACGTCCAATCCTATTTCAATGAGCTCGGGCAGGAGCTCATCCACGTCGCCACACGAGTGTATCATGACGAACTTACCCCGCCGCTTAACCCGCTCATACATCTGCGCGAGGCGCGGTTTGATGAACTGTCTCCACATCGTGGGCCCCATCAGTAGCCCATGCTGTTGCCCCCAGTCGTCCCCGAAAAGCAGCGCATCGATGTCGTACTCAAGGCAGCCGTCCACGATGGCGAGGTTGAACTCGACGATGCGGTCGAGAAGCTCCTCCACAAACTCCGGGTTCGCATACATGTCCATCAACAGTTTATCCATACCCCTGAGCGACCAGGCGCGCTCAAAGAGGGAGAACCCCATATTCACCACCCTGAACTTGTCCGGGTTGGCTTTCACAAAGGGGGGGAAGTGCTGGAACCTGCGGGGGTCCCTAGGGTCGGGGAACTCATAGTCACCCATCTCCAGACGGTCAAGGAGGCGCGCAGGAACACCTATGTCCTTGTCCACGGTCCGGTCCCAGACCACCCCGAACTCGTCCTGCATGAAGCCGGGCTTGACTTCGTGCCAGGCATCGGGAGGCTCTGGAAGGACGTGCGCCAGGTGATTATCCAGCAAGCGAGGAAAGTCCTCGCCGAGGTGCGCCCGCATCTTCTCTCGTGCCGGTATGGTAAAGCCAAATTGCCAGGGACAGACGTCAGGCTGCTGGTGTTTGATTGCTTGTATAACTCGTTGACGAGGAGTCACAGCTATCTTCACCCTTGTGACCGACTTAAACCTGGAAAATCTTGCGCGCCCGCCTCAGGAGTTTCTGCGAAGCACCGGCAGCAACCGCCAACTTGACCATATCCAGCGCAACAAAAGGCAGCACTCCCAGATACAAAGCTCCCAGCAGGTCCAGACCCTTAACTGCTGCCAGGCGCATACTACCCAACAGATAGACGAGCGCGGTTGCCAGCAGCATCCCCATTACCCTATTGGGCAGTCTGCCGCCAACTTTCTGCCAGAATCTCCCCACCAGCCAACTGGCAATGGGGAAGCTCAGGATGTAGCCGCCCGTCGACCCCCAAAGCAACCACAGGTGACCGGCATTCCCACCCGAGAACACAGGCATCCCCAGCGCGCCGATAGCAACATAAACCAGTTGGCTTGCCAGCCCCAGGCCAGGCCCCAGGATGGCGCCCGAACCGAGCACAAAGAGTGTCTGTAAGGTAATGGGCACCTCTGTGAAAGGCAGGGGGACACGCGCCAAGGCGCCCAGTGCCGTCAGCAGTGTAAAAGTCACCACACCCACCAATCGACAAGCTGCTCGGCTGGCAATAACCTCCCTGTGAATCACTCTGGAAAACGCACTTGTCTGCTCCACCGGTTTGTTGCTCTCCTATACAAATGGCCTTGAAGAGGATTAGACACCCGGGCGTCTTAAGGCGGCATTATAGGGCGGGGAGCGTGATGCGGTCAAGCTCGAACTCAGTTGATGCTCGTTGACCGAGATTTGGAAGCGCTTCGCCTGCTCACTTCGAGGGCTGGCATTTCCGACAACAGAGGTTCCGCACCCATTCAATCCACTGGTCGCAACCTTCGCCTGTCCGGGCGGACAATTCGAACACCGGAATACCGTGCTTTATTTGTGCCAGGTCCTCGAGCACGCGCTCCCTGCTGAAGGGCAGAATCTCCAGGAGGTCAATCTTATTGAGGACCACGCAGGCTGCTTCCCGGAAGAGCCGCGGATACTTAAGCACCTTGTCATCACCTTCGGGCGTGCTCAGGACCGCCACCTTGGCATCCTCCCCCAAGTCCTGCGTGGATGGGCAGACGAGGTTCCCGACATTCTCGATAAGCAGCAGGTCCACCTCGCTGAGGTCCAGTTTGACCAGGGCCTGCTCAAGGAGTTTTGCCTGCAGGTGACAGGTGCCCCCCGTGTTAATCTGGAGGCAGCGTACCCCCAGTGCTTCGATGCGCTCGGCATCGCCACGGGTAGCAATGTCGCCTTCGATGACGGTGACGGCAAGGGTCTTGCTCAACTCAGGGACGGTCACCTCCAGCAGTGCGGTCTTGCCACAGCCTGGTGAGCCGATGATGTTGAGCGCCAGCACCTGCTCCCCGGCCAATAGCGACCTGATGCCTGCCGCCATCCCCTTCACTGCCAATTCGATGTCCTTGCCTATGGAGACCTTCAATCCTCCACCTCCATTCCTTCGAGAATCAATTCATCCCCGCTGCAGAGGTTCACGTCGGCAATGTCACATTCCGGACAGACGAAGGAGCTCTCGACCACCTCGAACTTGCGCCCGCAGTGCTTGCAGCTCACCGTCACCGGACGCTTCTCGACCACCAGTTCACTCCCCTCGACGCCGGTGCCCTTGCTGAATTGCCGGTACCAGAATTTCAGGTTCTCCGGCTCAACATGCGCAAGCCCACCCACGCGGACCTTTACTGAGACCACACGAGCGAAGCCCCGCGCCTCGGATTCCCTAATGACCATCTCGACCAGCGACTGAGCAATGGAAAGTTCGTGCAACCCTCACACCTCCATCGAATGACACCCCAGTTTATGGGCAACCTTCCCGTGGTGCAACTGAAAATTGGCATTGACAGATGGGCAGGAATGGATATAGTTAGACTTGAACGGGGCGTAGCTCAGTTTGGATTAGAGCGCATGAATGGGGTTCATGAGGTCGCTGGTTCGAATCCAGTCGCCCCGACCAGATTGGACTTGGGTCCAGAAATATCTTGTAAGTCTTTGTCGCTACATGCCTTACGGCGGTTCGAACTGGCCTTTTCTGTTGAACTTGCCTCTTCACCCCCTGTTTGCCGTAAGTGACTGATAGCACTGCAGGTTACGACGGTTCCAAATGTTTTGCCGTCCCAGCTTAGTTTCTCCGGGAATAGCAACTCCTGAAGCTGTTGTCGCTGCTTCAGATTGGCACAGCGCCACATCCTGGCAGGTTCCAGAAGGATTTGCTCTGCAAACTCTACGGCTCCCTCTATATCGAATCCTTCCCCCTGTGATGTGCGCTCATCAATCTGGGCAAGGGTTATGCTGGTCTTTATCTTTGCCAGTCTGGTTTTGTAGGTAGGTTCATCTATAACCCCTTCCAGCAGAAGGTCGAGCAGCTTCTCTTTCTTCGCCTCCAAGCGTTGTGCCTTCTTTCGCTGTGCCTCGACCTGTTCCCTGGATTCCTTCAAGCGCCTATGCCAGACATCAAGGACAATTGACCGAAATAGACGCACATGTGAATCCTTCACGCGCAGGCTGTCCAGTAGTGTCAGGAAGGCTTCCTCAAGCGCCTCCTTGCGGATATTGACCTTCTTGCAGCCCGGGCAGTGATAGTAGGGGTACTTCTTGGACCTTCCCGATGCCCAGGAGGCAGTAAGTGGACGATTGCACCGCGCGCAGCGCACAAACCGGCGCAGGGGGAAGTCTGGGCGGTCGGTCTTGTGTGAGACATGGCGCCCCCCGTCAAGTGTAATCTGCACCCGGTCAAAGACATCCTGACTGACGATAGGCTCCCATTTGCCTCTCACCGGTTCCGGACCCACAAGCTTGCCTGTTATCCACCCCGCATAGACCGGATTTGCCAGCATTGCATTCCAGCTCTGAGTACAGAGTTCGTTGTTTCCGCGTCTTAGGCCGCGAGCTCTTAACCCTCTTAATACATCTATCTGGCTCTGGCCCATGGCTACCTGCTCGAATCCTTCCCTGATTAGGGCAGCTTTCTGAGGGTCCAGCACCAATGAGGGTTTACCGTGCTCAGTGCGCTTGTTGAGATACCCGAGGGGGGCGAGCGTTACCCACCAACCCTCACGGGCAAGCATCCGCATGCCCGCCCTCGCCCGTTCTCCACGGATGTCATTGTCAAACTGAGCAAAGGCTGCCAATACACCACCCATGAGCTCACCCAATGGATCATCCGTCAGTGTCTCAGTGGCACTTTTCACCTGCACACCAAAGCCTGCAAGTAGTGCTCTCAACTGGTGAAAGTCCAACTGATTACGGGATAGCCTATCCACCTTCCAGACGACAAAGGCGTCCAAGTCCTGCTTGCGCGCATAGTCCAGCGCCCGTAAGAGCTCGGGCCTGTCCTTGGTCTTGGCACTTTCACCTTCATCCCGAAAGACACCAGCTACCTCATAGCCTTCCCTCTCGCACCAGAGCCGGCAACTGCGCTCCTGGTTGGTGAGTGAAGTGTTCTCCGTCTGCTCGATACTCGACACCCTAACATAGACAATGGCCTTCATCATCATCTTGCCTCCATATATGGGTTAATGGGGACTCCATCACCTGACACACAGGAGGCATTATCAGGGCCGGGAGTCAAGTCAATTACTGGGGATGTCTTGCTGGTTTCTGACATATCCAGCGCAATGGCGGCGAGGACATAGAGCTCCCGGCGCAGTTGCTTGAGGTTTTCGTCAGTAAGGCCCTCAGCCTCTGCACCCAAGATCTGTTTGCATTTCTCAATTGAGAGCATGGCCAACCACCTGAATGGACCGAGTCCCTTTCACACAGTTCGTCTTCCGGTCAGTTGAAGCGAACCTGCGGTGACCTTGCAGCTCAAGCACCACATCGCGGTTGTGCTGTGCCTCTGCTTCAGGTGGGGGCACATAGTGCAAGTGCACTTTGCGTATCTTGATGGACATGATTTGCTATCCTTATGGGAGGGGCACACCCTTAGTACCGGGTATGCAGTGGTTGTGTGAAATGATTCCGTGAAGGCTTCACTACTGAAGTGGTCTAGTTGAAGAAGTCGAAATTGTTCTTGCCCCGGTTCTCGTCGGGGTTGTGTTTCTCTATAGCCAGGTCCGCCCGGGCCGCAGGCGTCAGACCGAATTGCTTTTCCAACCTGAGCAATGCCTCCGACAGGCGCAGAGCACGTGAGACTTGGGGATATTCCTTCAGACCGATAATCTTGCCCCTGGCATCTTTCTCAGGATAAGCATCGCCGTGTTTCATAATCCACTGTTCCGTGGCCTTCCACTGTGCCAACGTCTGACAATATCTGGCGAGGGGATTGCGGTCACACTTAGCCAGTATTCCCATAGCTTCAAGCTGGGGAATCAGTTCTTTCCATGCGCGCTTGGCCTCCTTACGCAACCATGCCGGGCAGCGGGGCCGCGAAGCATCAGGCTCAGGCTCTCCTTCCCGAGCATCAGCTCGCCAGGAGCCCCGCATCTTCAATATTCTAGTTGGCGTTCGTGCTGGTCCTCTCTTACCCATCTGAAACCTCCTATTCCTTGATTTCTTCAATTAACCAGCGCCGATATTTCTTCGGTGCCTTATCCCATCCTAATAGCTCGTAGTAGCGCCGGATAGCGACATCCACATAGCAGGGCTTAATTTCCATACCATAGCAACGCCGGCCCATCTGCTGCGCTGCAATGAGCGTGGTACCCGAACCGAGGAATCCGTCAACTACAACGTCCCCGATAGCAGAGCTATTCGCTATGGCCCTTGCCACCAGAGGCACAGGTTTCATTGTGGGATGCTCTGGGGAGCTTGAAGGCCGCTCACACTCCCAGACACTGTCCTGGTCACGACCTGCAGCCCAGGAAGATTTCCCCTTCCAACCATAAAATATATGCTCATGGCGATAGTGATAATGAGAGCGCCCAAGCACCAATCTATCCTTCACCCAAACTAGCCACTGATGGTGTTCTATCCCCGCAGCCTCAATAGCCCGTGCCAGGGTCATGTTGGGGGGTCCGGATGGACAAAACACATACGCATCGCCTTCCAGGGGCCAGAGCTTGAAGGCGCTTACCCAGAAATCCTCCTGGTTTACGCCCAAGTCATCATTTGCGATTGTAGCCCCATCCTTCCGCCATTTGGGGTTTGAGCCGGACCCGTCATAAGCAACGCCATACGGGGGGTCTGTGGCCATCAGTCGGGCCTTTGTGCCCTGCATGAGAAGGGCAATGTCGTCACCCTGCGTGCTGTCTCCGCACATCAGCCGATGTGACCCTAATTCATAGATTTCCCCTGGTCTGGCAACAGCTTCTTCAGAGAGCCCCGGCACCTCATCCTGCTCGATATCAGCTTCCACGCTGAGCAGTTCCTGCAAGTCCAGCTCGGGAAAGCGGAACGATTCCACGGCTTCTTCGAGGCTGATGTCTGCATTCTGGAGGAACTCTACCAGCCCATCCTGCGTTATCTCCCCGTACTGGCTGGTGAGCGCTAAGACTTTACGCTTGGCCTGGGCGCAGCTATCAGCCTCGACCAGCGAGACGGGAAGCGGTGGAATGCTGTACCCCTCGTCCCTAAGGCCCTTCAGCACCGCCAGGCGCTGGTGGCCGTTGAGAATGAAGTTTTTGCCCGCGTGCTGCCAGATGCTGATAGGCTCAGAGAACCCCAGCTCCAGAATCTCCTTTCGGAGCTTAACCCCATCGAGTTCCGATAGTTTCTTGAGGTTACCCTGGAAGGGCTCCAGGTCATCTAACTCCTTGCGAGCACTACCTTTACATGCGATTCTTACTGCTTTGCTCATAGCCTTCTCCTGGAATCAATACCCGTGAAAAAATGCGTATGGCTTAGCCGGTCGGTCAGGAGCGGTCAGTCTGTAGCTTTTTGACCCCCCTACCCCCTGGCAAGTGCGCTCACTGCTTCCCTTGTGCATGGTAAGGCCCAAATGAGTCATCCTATGCGCTGTCCCTGGTCATTTCGACAACCCTGGCCCTCTCTGCCTGAGCTGCTCTCCACGTGCGCGTGTAAGCATATCTATGAAGAGGAACGCCAATGTCATGCTAAGGTCACTTGTCCTCAATAGCGTATTCCACCAGTGCTGCTGCATCGCTTATAGGCCACAGAAACACCACTGCCATTCTCTCTTTGGGCGCAGCCACCGACCCCTCCAGCCAAGGTGCACTGCGCTACGCTAGATGAGCCAGCAGCGCTTACACTGGTGAGGTGTACCTTTAGCACCGGCTAATGACTCTCACTTAGAGAAACCAAATATATAGAGGTAGTGGGCGCTCTTTTGCCTCTTCTACTTCTTATAGCTCTTTTAACTCTTCTTATTACTTAGGTAGGCAGAATCCGGCACATATCTACGTGTTCTTGCCTACGTAACGGTGCCTACCTAACAGTGCACACCTAACGCTGCCTACCTAACCGCGCCCACGTAACGCTGCCCGCTTGACCGAGGCAGGAAGTGACCGTGCGTTTGCAGGAAGTTGGCCAGCGTCCTGGTCTCGGCACCGGTTACGTTTGCCACTTCACGCGCCGTGAAATATGCCTTCAAGCATTTGGCCATGCACCTGGCTCCACATTCCTCTGCCAGAAGGCAAAGCTCTTCCTTATGGTGCTCAGCAATCTGGGGCTTCCTGCCATACTGTTCGTGGTAAAGCTGTGTGAAGAGCAGGGGCAGATCCTCTGGCTCCATGTCACCTGCCAATCGCTTCTCCCACATCCGGGCGTGGCGTGCCTTGTCCTCCAGCCTGTGCCGGCGCTGCTCCGCCAGCTTCCGGTTGTGCTCATCTTCGCTGGGGTCGGCAAACTGTGCTACTTTCGTGAACTCCAGCTTGTGGTAGGCATCTGTGACAGTGAACAGCGGCTGGCTCTTCTGGAAGAAGCTAACCAAACTCAACTTGCGGACCCCTGTGGGCGCATCTGTCATTCCGGTCAATTCAGCCAGTTCCCGCTTACTGACGAAGAAGCTGTCCTGTCCATGACGATACTCAGCCTCGAAATAGCAGACATACGGATAGAGCAAGGCCTGTTGGTGTGTAAGCTGCCCGTCTCTCAGGCTTTCCAGCATCACTTCAAAGGCATAGCGATGGATAGGAGCAAAGAACTCGCCTTCCACTACCTGCGAGAAACCCACCTCAAGATACCTGGTTGCCACTGAGCTCCCGTCCTTTCGCCAGAACCCCGGCTTGGTCCTGACCCATCCCAGCTTCTGCTCGTGCCTCCTTGCCCTTCTGATGGTAGCAATGCTCATCCCCAGGGTAACCGCCACCGCCTGGTCTGACCGGTAGAACTCTCCCTTGAGATTGAACTCTGATATCAGCCACAGCAGATAAAGCCTGTAGGTGACCGGCATAGCCTTGAACTGCGGATGCTCCACAAGCGATTTCCTGAATGGGAAGAAGCTTCTCACAGCCTTGCGCCCTTTCGCTCTTGGTCCCCAGTATTCCTTAAGCTCATCTATGAGCTTACCGACGCGTGTCATGCTGGTGTGTGTCCTCACCCTCTTCACCATGATTGTCTTGATGATTCTCTTCTATTGGAGAGGTCGTAGCTGTCCAGCCCGCACTGGAAGCGCCCGTCCCCTGCCCGCAGACGCCATCCTGCTCCTGGGCTACCTCCTCAAATATCGCATGTCCCAGGAATTGGTAGCTGGCAGGTTTATGCAGCAGCCTATCCTGGCCGGTAGGACGACTGACTCTGATGAAGCCCTGGGCCTCCAGCTCCTTGGTCAGCCGCCGCACCTGGCGAGTGGAAAGCCCCAGTTCGTCTGCCAGCTTCTCCTGGCGGGCAAAGCAACGACCATCCTTGCCCGCATATTGAGCCAGCCTGGCCCAGCAGAGCTTAGCGGAAGCACTCAAGCCCCTATAGTGCAGCAGACAGTTGGGCACGAAGACACCGATGAAGAACTTGTAGGGGTTGAATACATCACCGACTTGCATGAGATTCTCCTTGAAATGAGTGCTTGAAGTGATGCGTTGATTGGGGAAGCATGACTTGAAGAAGTCGGGGGGGATGGTAACCGTAACAGGAAGCTGGGGCTTCAGGGAAGCTGCTTCGGCGTGTGTGCTGTCTGTCCGGAGGGCCATAATCTACGCTTCCACGGCACCTTTGCGAAACAGGCCCCTTAGCGGGCGTTTGTGAGGGAGGTGTGGCAGTTGGGGAAACAGGAATCCTTGTTTTTCACGGCCTCCAGGGGTTTGGTGTGGAAACCATGACTACTGGGTCGTATTTCTCACCTCATCCTGTGTGGGAATCAGTGTGGGTGGGCCTGAAGGGCTGTTATGTCTGTGGGAGTTGCCTCTTGGCGCCTCGTGCCGGGGTTCCGCCGGTCTCAGATAGCAAACTGCTGCTCTGAAGGGGTTTCATTTCTTCCGGCCCTCCATACGACTTCCGGGTCGTTTTCGCTGAGATGTTTCATTAATCGTGCACACGACCCACATTCACGAGATTCCAAGGACATTCTGGCGGGCCTCCTCCTCAGTCCTGTGCCTTCTGCTTGCGTTCATGCTGGTATTGCGCCATGCGCCGCCTAAGCAGGGGCATCTCTTCGCCTAACGCTTCTACCTGCTGGCGAATCCCCAGAAGATTCTGCCACTCGTTCTCTCGCAGCCTGTGCTTCAGCAGCCACTGGAAAAGCCAGCTCAGAACTCCATCCACGCTGCTGAAGAAGTGCTTGCGCTTGCCCTCCACAATTATCCAGCAGAGGGGGTCAGCCCAGAGTTCCAGCTTAACGCTTTCACCTCCTGCAAGCCGGCGCTCCAGCAGCGTTCCCAGGTACTTGTCAGCGGACCTTCCCTTTGCTGCGCGTGCCTTGGCCAGCGTCGTTTGTGTCTGAGAAATTACTGTCAATTTCGCATCCTTCCTTGTGCATAGGTATCAGAAGTCATTACCGGCAAACATTCCTCGCTCCACATCTCCGCGAAGCCCTGCAATTCAAGGCGCTTGGAGGATATGGCATGAACGTGGGTCTGTTTGAAGACATGTGGTTCAGTGCTTTCTTTTGGATTGGGGCCTTGGACTTACTCTGGTCCCTGGGGTGACGTGCAAGAGGTATGTGAACTACGGTATGCGCCGGAGAGAAGTCCTAAAGCTTCCTTCCTCCATAAGGTGAACTTTGAGTGTGTCGTAAGGTGTGGCAGCATAAGGGGATATGCCACAGATGCAATCTCGGTGGGCTACTGTCCCCCTGGAGACGGGATAGGTTAGGAGGGTGAGGCAACTCAAGCGAAGAAATAAGAGCTATCACGTACCCTGTTCAGGTCAAAGCCTCCGACTTCGGGGGGGGTTGGCAGGTCTACCACCCCTGGGTACTTCTTCTGCAGTTCTGTGTGTAAGACCTCCAGCAGGGGGTGTTTGTGCAGGCGAATAAACTCCTCCCGCAGAATCTTGTTGAGCCTTTCCATGTCAGCAGCGTGTGTCCAGAAACAGTCGTGCACCGCTGCAAACTCAATGTCCTCTGCTTGACAGGCAAGGGCCACACGCATCATGTGAGCTGCATCCAGGGAATGCACGAAGTTTGCGGCAAAGCCGTCGATTTGGTCATCTACATCTAAGGGACCATCCTCACGGCGCTCATTGATGGTGAGGCTGTACCCGGATCCCCTGATGATGTGCTGCTTTTCTGGAACCTGCTTCACCGGCATGCCAACAGGTGATGTCCAGCCAATCGCGTTGCCCTGGCCTGCTATCGCTTCCGCACAACACCTGAGCCACGAGAGGCCTAGGTGTACTTGTGGAGCAAGGTGCCGGATCATCCCTCCTACCCAGTAGCCCAACCACTTAGCCCCAGGATAGGCAATGTCGCGGGGAAACCCGGCTTCCAGCAACTGCTCGCGAATGGCTTTTCGCATGCCGTAAAGCGTCATTCCATATGGGTAGTTCATCACGGCAGGCTTCAATGTGTCCCGCTCAAAGAACTGTTTGTAGAGCTTGGGTGGTCTGGGCTTACCCTCGACACCCTGGGCGGGAAGTCTGAGAAACCCACCCACCGTGCCTACCGCCGCTGTCAGTTGGGCCCGCTCACAGCCTTTGGAGCGAGGATCAATTCAGGCGCCTAGCTCAGTTGCCTGGACGCCTCCACCCGGACTACGTGCCTGAATTGTGGCCAATGTAGCTTCTGTGGAAGCCACGCTTTCACCTTTTCAGTAATCTCGAATGACAAAACGACGAGTGCACTGGCCATTTCCCTGTTGACCGCAGATCCACCGACCTTCGCAACGCCCTCATGAACGAACGTATTTCGTGCAGTCTTCAAGTTCTTGAAGGACTCCCATAGCCTCTGCTCTTCCTTAAGGCTGTGGCCCGTGAAGTGTTTTAGAAGCGCATCATATTGCTCTTCTACGGTAGGCTCTCGAAGCCGGTCACCACGTTGGTTTATCCACTGCCAGAGGTCAGGGGGTGCATTCTTTGCTACCGCAAGTTGGTCGAGCACCTTGGCGATGAAGACCTCTAAAGCCGTTGCGGCCAGTACGACGCTGGGGCCGATACTTGGCAATTGTGCGCTTGCATCAAGAAGCAAGCCCTGCCAAGCAGGCGGTTGGTAATCAACCGGAAGGTTGTGGATATCAGTCCAAATCTCTTTGTTTAAGGCAATCCAAGAAAACGAGAATTGTACCGCTCCCCAAGTACGCACCAAATCCTTGCGTTTCTCCATTTCTGTCCCGTCGTCGTTGAGGTACTGGAGGCGCCAGGTAAGAGAAGGGAAATCAAGCGGACGAACCTGGGGCGCGCGAGTAACGTGACGTAATCGCAATAGAAAAGAATTCACAGCTCTGTTGATCACGTCAAAAGGCGGATCGCATGGGCTTTGGGTACCCCTCTCAAAACGTTCCTTAGCAAAGTCGATTCGTAGCACATCTGCCTGAAACGCGGGCACGCCTTCGATCTTCAGTTGCTCTGGGCCGTTCAAGGCTGGAGCTCGCTCGCTACGCATAGGCGGGAATACGCGCACTTTGCACCCGCTGTCTTCGTATTCAAAAATCTGAAACTTCTCTCCTTCTGGGACAGTCAGATGGAAGGGCAGAAGAACAAATAGGCGGGCCAGCATGTCAGTAGTCACCCCCGAACAGTGCTCATAGAGCCTGCACAAAACGGGAAACACAGGGTGCTGCTTTTGTGGACAAGAAGTTCCCGTGATTTTCTCTCCATCTATTTAATGCCTTTCATCTCAAAGTCAAGTGCAAACCCGGCGCGCTGGCGGAGATTGACAAAGGGCTGCCCTTACGCACGCAACGCACCTGTGGCATAGGTATCTTTGAGACAACTATCTATGCCTACGCGCAAGAAGCAGCCCGGGCGAAAGCTTAGCAGGAAGCCCACTGAGAATCAAGGCTGGCATGGGCCGACAACTCTGGCAAAGCCATCACCACTCGCCAGTTCCAGAGACGATTGAAGCAGTGGCTTGAGGAAGCTGGTATTGATAGTGCCGTTTCTGCACATACCTTTCGCCACACATTGGCAACAAGGCTGCTTTCCAAAACGGAGAATCTCAGGCTCGTGCAGCAGGCGCTGGGTCACCGGAGCATTGCCTCAACGGTGCGATATACTCAGGTGCCCAATGAGGAGCTGGTGGCGGCTTTGGAGGCGGTGTGAGCGCTTTGTGGGTCACCAGGCCAAATTTCCGTCAGGTAGATCTGCCATCCGTTTTTGAAGGACAATCGCACAGACTTGACAAGAACGACTGGCGGGATAAAATTGGAGGGCACGCGTGGATTCCTTTGCCTATGAAGTTGGGAGCGCCGATGCGTTTGACTTCACATGAGATCTATCGCTGCATGAGGCGCTTCCGTGCTTCCACCAGGCCGATGTTGCGCAGACCGGCCAGCGCCGATTTCTACAACTCGCCCTGGGTCACCAGGCACCCACACCTACAGATCCTCACGATAAAGGAACACCTGGAAGGCAAGAAGGTGAATATGCCGCTTGCGGGGGATCTGCGCACCTTCAAGAAGGCACCCAGGAGACGTGCGACACAGAAGGACTGAGACTTGCCATTTGAGCCAACGTAACGGAGGCTTGAATGGCAAACGTCTGGCGGACGTGGGGTCTGCCAGTGAGTTGATCTGGGAAGTGTCAGCTCAAGGACTGGAACGGGTAATGTCAGAACAAGACAAGGCATGCAATCTCATCTGGGTCTTCGGGGATCAGCATCGCGGTCACGCCACTAGCTACGCCGGTGACCCGAATCTGCACACACCCAATTTGGACCGCATGGCTGCTGACGGCATCACCTTCACCGGCGCTGTGGCTGGCAGTCCTCTCTGCTGTCCCTACCGTGGTTCGTTGCTGACCAGTCGCTATCCTCACGAATGTGTGCCCGGACACGAGCGCCAAATGCCTCCTGATATGCCAACGGTAGCTCAAGCTTTCAAGAATGCTGGTTACAATACCGCTTATTTCGGCAAGTGGCATCTGGACGGATTTAAGGAATCGACAGGGCGCGCTGCCATGCACCTTGTGCCACCTGAAAGGCGTGGAGGATTCGACGAGTGGGTTGGTTACGAGAACAACAACAGCCAATGGGATTGCTGGGTGCATGGTGGTCAAGACAGGGATGCTTTCCACCAGCGTCTGCCAGGCTATGAGACAGATGCACTTACTGACATGCTGATTCACTATATCGATGTCTGCTCCAAGGAAGAAGACAAACCAGCTTTTCAACCATTCTTCGCTGTTCTTTCGGTCCAGCCCCCACATGACCCTTACGTTGCTCCCGAGAAGTGGATGGCACGACACAATCCCGCTGATGTGCACCTGCGGGAGAACGTGCCGGACGTCTCTTCGGTGGTCCAGCGGGCCCGGCGCGAGCTGGCTGGCTACTACGCCCAGATTGAGAATCTGGACTGGAACGTGGGCCGGGTGCTGCGAGCGCTGGAGAATGCTGGCTTAGCTCAGGATACTTACGTTATCTTCTTCAGTGACCACGGTGACATGCACGGCTCACACGGGCAGTTCCACAAGACCACTGCCTGGGAGGAAGCCATCCGTGTGCCTTTCATTATATACCGGGGGGCTGGTCGATATGCTCACCAGCACGGATATCTGAACGTCCCCATAAACCATGTGGACGTAGCCGCGACCAGTCTTGGTCTTTGTGGGATTGAACCACCTCATTGGATGCGCGGGTTCGACTATTCTGGACTGTTTGTGCGTGACCGCAAGGGTGTAGAGTTACCTGATTCCGCATTTCTGCAGCTGGTTGTCCCGACCGGCCACGGTGATAGCGTGGACCGGACCTGGCGCGGCATCGTTACGAATGACAATTGGAAATACGTGTGCCTGGAGGGACAACCGTGGCTGATGTTCAACCTGAACGAAGACCCCTACGAGCAGGTTAACCTCGCCCACAACACCCGCTTCGCGGCTGAACGGCGCCGGTTGCAGGCTCGGCTGGCGTCCTGGATTGCCGACACCGGTGACAAGTTCGAGCTCCCGGTGCTGTAGGTGCTCCTTGCCGGGAACGCCAGCGCCGCAGGCGCAAGTGGTCGAGTCGGACCGCGGCAGAGGAGCGATCGGCTGAGCTCTACCAGGCCGCTGTCGAGGTGGAAGAAGCATCGAGCCAGTAATGCTAATGGGAGGATTTCCAGAAGAGCACCCGGGCGAGAGGGCTTGCTGGCGGCAGGTATTCATCCAGGCAGCTGCTGCGCTCGCCGCTACGCGGGAGTCGGTGGCTTCACCGCGTCTGACATCTCGGGCAGAAGTAGCATGCGCCGCCGAGGTACTGGATCTTCTCGATGCGCGTCCCGCACAGGGGACACGGACTGCCTTTGGCTCTCCTATCAAGGACAGGCACGTACGCGCCCCGCGCGCCGTAGAGGTCCTGTTCGGTATCTCGACCGCCTCGAGAGATTGCCGCGTTCACGACCTTCTTGACGGCATCATACAGCCTGCGGCGTTCCCCGGCCCTGATGGTCGCGACCTTTCTCCTGGGGTGGATGCGGGCGCGGAACAGGATGTCCTGCAGGTAGCCGTTACCGATGCCCCAGACACCCGGCTCAGTGATCAGGAACTGCTTCACACTCCGTGTCTTACCAGGCTCCAGCTTGTCGAACAGGCTGGTGAAGTACTCACCCGTGAAGCCCTCGTCGGTCGGTGACAGCGACCGGTTGGCGTACCACTTGTTTCCCTGCAACTCCTTTGGCGTCCAGAGCTGGCAAGACCCCCATCCCTGCACATTGACACTAAGGAACGTGTCGTCGTCAAAGTGCAGCAGAAGCTGGTGCTTCTTCGGGACGGTATCTGCCGAAGCGTGGTATAGGATTCGCTCGCCCCCGCCACCAAGGACGACGAAGTGCCCGCTGCCGGAACGGATCAAGATGAGCGAACCGCTGGCCTCCGCGGCCTTGATTGGCTTGCCTTTGAGGATAGCAGCGTACTCCTCGGCTGGCTGGATGTCCTTTTGATGTCTCTCATACCACCTCTGCCATTTCACAGAGTCTTGCTCAAAATCCTTTCCAGATACCTCGCGCAGACCTCGTAAAGCCTGCCCCCTTACTCCAGAATCCTCATCTTTCAGGGACACTATCAAGGGTTCTATTGACCTAGGATCCCCTATCTCAGCCAAACCGTAGGCAGCACTCCAACGGACACTCAGATGCTCATCCTTCAAGCTCGCAATCAGACCCTCGACGGCCCGCGCGTCTCCTATTCGCCCCAGTGCCGCGGCTGCTTCTCTCCGGACGTCAGCATCTTCATCACTTAACAGAGCAATCAAAGGTTCAACCGCTTGGGGATTCTTCAGTATGCCCAACGCCCAAGCAGCACCCATCCGAACGTCTGCTTCTTCGCCCGTGAGCACGCCGATCAAACTGTGTACCGCACGAGCGTCTTTTGTTTCTGATAAGGCATGTGCGACCATATATCTGAGGTCACTGTTTTCGCTCCCGTCCTGCAGAACAGCGACCAAGTCCTCAACTACCCAGGGCTCGCTTCTCATTGCCAGCACCCGTGCTGCCTTGCCTCGAGGGTTGGCGTACTTATTCCTATTCCTTAACGTGGCACGGAAGCGTTCATAGGCACGGGGATCATTCATCTTGGCCAAAGCGGCCGCTGCGGCCCGACGGATCTCCGGTGAACGGTCATCTAAGGCATTAACAAGGGCTTCAATGGCTTTAGGGTCTGCTATTTCGCCTAGGGCCCACAACGCATTTATTCTGACTGGCCTGATCTCATCCTCCAGAGCTTCGATAAGCGTTTGAACGGCCAGGTCTGATTTGACCTGGCCCAGTGCTCTAGCAGCCCTTCGCCTCACGATATGGTCTGTATCATCAGGATCACTGCTCGTCAAAGCTGCGACAAGCGTCTCGGTTGCCTTAGGGTGGCCTATCTCACCCAAGGCCTGTACTGCCGATGCCCTGACTCGGCAGTTATCGTCTCTGCACAACTCCATCAGGCCGTTGATAGCACTGGGATCACGAATCTTTCCCAATGCTTCGGCCGCCACCATTCTAACTTGGGCTTGCTCGTCTCTCAGGCACGAGAGCAGAGCCGTTACTGCACGGTGACCTCCTATCTCCCCCAGTGCCCGCGCGGAATTAGCCCGGACACCTTGATCCTCATCGGCTAAGCTGCCGATCAACGCCTCTACGGCTTGGGGATCCCCTATCTTACCCAAGGCTATTGCCGCTACTTTGCGGACGTGGTCCTTCTCATCTCTTAGTCTGTCAACCAAGCCTTCAACAACGTGCGGTTCCTTGATTGCGCCTAATTCCGATGCGGCAGAGTGCCGGACACCTGCGTCCTCATCTCTTAGTGCGATAAGTAGAGCTCCGACCCCACGTGAACTCCTTATTAGCTGTGGTGCTCTTGCAGCATTCCTTCTTACCTCTACATTCTCATCACGCAGTGCACGAAGCAAGGCTTCCAGTGCTTGGTCATCTCCTATTCTGCTCAGGGCGAAAGCCACCCTGGCTCGGACAAATGCGTCTGAATCATTGGCCACGGAAATCAGATGCCCGACCGCGTGCCTGTCCTTTATGTCCCCCAAAGCTGTTGCAGCGTGCCCCCGGACTTTCGGATTCTCGTCTCTAAGAGCCTTGATTAGTTCGTCAACTGCATCCACATCCAACTTCGTCAGGGACTGGGTGGCATGTCTTCGAGTTATGGGATTGGGGTCTTTCAGAGCCGCAATCAAGGGCATTACTGCCGGAACGCCTATTCCGGCCAGAGCGTCGGCCGCTTCCCGCCCTGGCATAGCGCCTTTATATCCCCCTCCGATGACTGTATCATCGCCTAGCAGTACAATCAGAAACGGTATTGCCGGACCTGCTCGCTCACCCATTCTTCCTAGCGCCGTAGCGGCCCTCAACCGGGCCGACGGTGTCGGGGAATAGAGATCCTTGATATGTTCTCTCAATTCAGCAGGCATCTCAGGGTGACGTGCGGTCGCGTACTTCCCTGCGAAATGGTCCCATCCCAGATCGCGCTGCTCCGCGTTATTCCTATCACCTACATGCCCCAGTAGCTTGTAGCGTATCTTGACGCCCTTGGAGTCTTCAGTGGAGCCGAGAATTTGCAGAATGCCCATGGCACCCTCACGGGTCTTGAAAAGGCGGGCGGCTGGCTGCTGTTCACCCATGGCTATTCGGTCTATTTGGTTCAAGAGAGCGGCTTTCTGTGCGAACTCAGTCATTGGGGCGTCCCAGCTACTAGCCCTGAAGACGCCGAGTTCGAATCCTATGAGCACAGGGTGCACGTCATCAGGGCTGGCCAAACGGCTGCTCTTTGCGAAGCCTGCGCGCAGGTCGATGCCGTTCTCCAGCATCCATCTCTTCTTCTGGTCTGTATCCCGCAGCCTCATCGGAACCGAGAACAACTGCCCCGTGTCCAGGTCCAGGTAACAATTCTGACCTGTCCTCTGATAGTCATAGATAGTACGTTCGACTATTGGCCCGAATTCAAGACCCTCTGGCAATTCCTCCCACGGCAGAGCCCTGACCTCAGCCCTGACCCTGAACCTGCTTGCTTTGGAAACCTGTTCCCAGGACCCAAATGCTAGGGCTAAATCCAAGCGATGTTCCTCGGGCTCCTCTTGCGTTAGCACCACCAGCCCCGTTTGTCCGGACTTCAGCAGACGCCCTCGACTGTCAAGGATACTCACGTTAATGCGGCATCGGGCGTCATCGAGTTGCCAGTAATTCACGCCGAGCCACACCTGAAGCCTGTCCTCCTTCTTCTCAAACTCAATCCATTCGGTCTCTATCACCTTGGGGTGTTCGGGTGTGCCCGCAACAACCTTGACCGGGATGCGCTTGCCCAGTTCGAATGGGCCTTCGGCTAACCATTGCGGTGGTGGCTCGAAGTGGTCCGCAGGGTCATTTGCGGTAACAACTCGGACACCGTAGGTCACGCTCTTGATTACCTCGTGGTCACGGACGAACTCGCCTATCCAAAGTTTGGCATACCGGTCGTTCATCAAATCCAGTGGTTGCTCACATACTCTCTCCCTCAAGTTGGCGCCGACCGGCCAATCTGTGAACGATATCTTCCCCCAGCCTTGGTGATGTCCTTGCACTTCATCTACCTTGCCCATGTGGAGTTGCAGGTGTTGCCCTCTTGCGCCCGTCCTTCTCACAAGAAGCCCAATCCTGACCGGCGCGGAAAGTGCCTCCTTGCTTCCGCCCGCGCCCACGTGTTCTTTGATCTGGCCGTTTTCGATACTGTACCAACCATGGAGGATGCGTGAAGCTCCTTGGCGCTTGATCCCCCAAGTATAGCGAGTGCCCTTGCCCTCCTTTTCCGTCTTCTTGAATTCCAACCTCGCCTCTACCTGTGGATCTGGTTCAATGCCCGGTAGAGGAACAGACCAGATAGGGGCCGGCGGCGGCAGAATCTCAATCTCGACCGGATTGCTCACTGCGCGGATTGGTGGCCTGTAGGTGTCCCCTCCGAAGCCTGCCTTGACAGCCACCCGCACTGTGTGCTTGCCGGGCTTCAGCTCTAAGGGCGCGCGGTCCTCTTCGCCGACCCAAACCGGCATGTTCAGGTGGGAACGCTCCAGCCTGATTTGGATGTCCTGCTGGTGTCCGCCGGGTGCAAGCGGAACGTCGCGCGAAGTGGTGTCGAAGCCGGGGACATACCATCGGCCGTCCACTTCCACTTCCCATTCACGCATGTAATCCTTCCACACCCGCAATACGTGGTTTCCCCGGTTCCGAACATCTGCCTTGAAAGCAGGAACTTCCCCCGCCCCCCAGACCAGTTTGTCCGCGCGCAGGCGGCACTGCACCCCCTCCACCGCCTCACCCCACGCCACATCCTCACGATTGTCCTCTTTAGCCTTCTCGCGCTCGGCCCTGTCCTTCACAACCCCCATCAGGCGCTGCATTTCCTGCTGCAGGGCCATCAGTGTTGGTCCGTCCTTCGCTACATGCATTGGGAAACTGCGCACCAGTGAGGCACCACCTGATGCAATCGACAAACGTATCTCTGGTTCGTCGATACCTGGGTCCTCAGTCTTGACAGTCGCCAGTTTCCAGATTTCTCGACCTCTTAGAAACTTGGCAACCGCGTCGAGGTGCTTTCTGTCGAGGCGGGTCTCGTAACGACCCGGCGGCAGCAGGGGATCAGCAGTCCCGTATCGTGACCGCACGACTGTAACCCGGCCATCCCCCGCGATGTGCATAGCGCGAGACCCCATCATCACCCCACCCTCTACGTAAACAAGGTCCATACTGTCTGCCCAGTGTCCAGGCAGGTCCCCAGCTTGCAACACGGTTGGGTGCTTCTCTTCAACAGTAATATCAACCCAATTGCTAAAGACTTGAAGCAACGGTGGAGTGCCTTCGGCCTTTGTGGGGGTTCTGGTTCGCCATGGCAGGCGGAAGCGCAGCTTGATTGTGCTGCCCACCTTAAGACCCTTGCGGAAGCGCAAGCGGTCGAACCACACCGTCCATTTCATCCCCGCACCCGAAGCGAGGGCATCATCACGACGACCTTCCCAAGGCCTGATTGCAATCGGTGCCTTGACAACAAGTCGCTCACCTGTCTGGTCTATTACTTGCGCACCAGCATAACCCCACTCTTTGAAAGGCACAGGGATTGTGCCGACATTCTCCACTTCGAGGAGTAAGGGCAATGGCCTCCCGCGCCGAGACACGTTCCTCTCCGGAGCACTTAACTTCATCCGTAGTCCGCCGATTACTGCACCCCACTCAGACGGTGTCCCTTCTTCACGGTTCCCTGTCTTCTCCCCCAAAGGCAGCGCCGCTGCAAGGGCAAGCGAGATGACTGCGCCCAGGACTGTGGCGATGAGTGCCAGACGGGAGAGCCTGCGTACTTGCTTTCTGCGCTCGGAAAGGATGGCTTCAATACGTTTCAGGAAGGCTTCCCTGGACAGCACAATGCCTACTGCCAATTCGGTGGAAAGGGCTCTATTGGGAAGGTCTTTAGCCAGGCGAGTCAGCAACCTGGCATAATTGACATCTTCCCCTGTTGTATCCAATACTGCATCATCAGCAGCCTGTTCCGCCAGCAGGGAAACCTGCCGACATGCCCACCACACCAGGGGATGGAAGAAAAGCAACGTGCGAACCAGCGAAACCAGACTGAGAAGCAGCGCATCATGGCTCTTGATATGCGCTAGCTCATGTATTGCTATTGTTCCCAGCTCTGAATCGGAAAGCGTTTCCGTGAAACCCGAAGGTAAAAGCACCACCGGATGCAGTGTACCTACAGTCATCGGCGCACGAACCTTCTTACTTTCCACCACGACGAAGTCGCTCTTTAGCCCCAGACGCTTCCTGGCTTCCTCGAACTTGGCCAGCACTTGCGCATCAGTGACAACCTCGCCCTCACGCACCCAACCTGCCAGGCGCAGGCGTCCCAGCATCACTAACACCAGGAGTGAACCCGCGCCCAGGACATAGACCAGGAATGCCAGTGCCCAGGGGTAGTCAATTGGCGAGAAAGGTATTGCCTCTTCAGATGCCCTTACCGCTGTAGGTGGTACTGCTTCATACTGAATGGGACCAGGCCCCTGGTCGGATGGCATCAGGGGTTCCACATCCAGCGGTGAATCAGATAGCAGCCGGGGCGCTGAGTAGGCAGGCATCACCGGAATATGAGCCTGTGGGGTGCCTGTCCTGGAGGCCGCCCACGCTAAGAGCGGCAGCAGCGGCGCAGCTATCAGCGCTGCTACCCACAGCGTCTGTCGGATAGAAGCGCGCCTTCTGCGCAGTAGAAAGGTGAGCAGCGCCACTGCCAGAAAGAGGATGGACGACTGCCAGATAACTGAAACGAGCAGCCGCATTACTTGAAATCCCACCGTATCGAAGGAACTCCAGAAGTCTATAGCGTTCATCTCTGTTTCTCCTTGTCCCGCTTGGCGATGAGACGCTCAATCTTCTCCATCTCCTTGTGGTTGACAGCACGCGTTTCCAGTAGCGTGGCTACCATCAGTGCTGCAGAACCACCAAAGGCACGCTCCCACAGATCCAGCAACATACTCTTGTGAGCCTGGTTCTGGGCAATCTTGGCCTTATAGAGAAAAGCCTTTCCCCTGCCCCTGGGCCGTCGGGTGACATGCCCCTTTCGTTCCATGATGGAAAGCATCTTCCTGACCGAACCATCCTTGAGCGGCCGTCCCTGCTGGGCCAGGATGTCCACGATGTCATCGGTGGTAACCTCCCCGGCCTTCCAGATAACCTGCATCAGTTCCAACTCTACTTCCGTAAACGTTCGACTCACACGACGTGCCATCGGTTCCCCTTCTCTGCCAGAACATGACTCCTAGAGAATTGCTTCTCGTAGATGTATATCCCATGTTCTGATTCCTGTCAAGGGAAAAATAGAGAATTTCTTCTTGGAACTTTATGGCCTCTATAAAGCGGTCTTAGGTCATGTTCCTGGCGGGGGGGCTCTCACACAGGCGGCAGGGGGTGGGCAGACGTGCCAAGGGAACTCATCAGCAAGCCCGGTATGGAATTAGCCACCCCACGGGGCATCATCGCCACGGCAAACTTGCTGCAGGCAGGCAGCCGCGGCCAGGGACGCTTTCCTGCCGGGCTTATGCTACTTCGTAGGATTCATCACCCTCCCTATAAAGAGAATGCTTCCAGAGCGAGTATCACGAATCAGGAAAAGGAAGGGGTGGTCGACTCGGAAGGTAGGCATACCAGGTCCTGGCACTCCCTCCATAATTACAGCCGTTGCTGCCGCTGCTTCGGTTCCCTCTTCGTTCACCTCTACAAAGGCCTTGTGAATCACTGCACTGATGAAAAGCATCTTTGTGCCGTCCATACCGGAGAAGTCTGCCCCGGGAAACAGGAAGGCATCGGTCATGCCCATCGCTGTGAGCGTCTGGTCCAGTCTGAAATCACAGGTCATCTTGAATCTGGGCATATACACGCGCACCTCTTGCTTGCGTAGTCCCGACAGCCACTGGTCCAGGCTTTCTCGAGTGAGGGATTTCTCGAGCTTTGACAGTCCATCCACTTCTCGCGGAAGGAGCACAACCATGGACAGGTCCTCGCCCTTGTAAGGCAGCTCCAGCGCCTGAAAGTCATCGCCCTCCATGTAGCCGAATTCCTCGGTCTGGCGCATCAAGGGCACATCGACGGTCTTGGCATCCCCCAGTTTGAAAGGCTCTTGTCTGGTGCGCTCCTCCTTGAACTTGACCGCCCAGTCCCCTTTGAAGTAGATGGCATTGGTGAGGACGAGACGGGTTGACGCGTCCAGGATGCCGGGCTTGATGAGGTCTCTGATTTTGCCTTTGGTCTCCTTTTCCACCCAGGCGTTGATGGTCTGACGTGCTGCCTTGGTGGCCGCCTGGAAATCGACATGGTTGAAGCCACCCCCGTAGCTCTTCTTGACCAAATCAAGGAATGACTTCAGGAAGCCATAGCTCTTCTGCCCCCAGAGCGCATTGGCCACACTCAGTTGATAGCCACCTTTCTTCCCGCGCTTGTTCAGCTCATCAATCAGTTGTCCGAAGGCACGATGGAGTATCTCAGGCTCGAGCTTCTCAAAGTGAAGCACCTTGGCCATCTGGGCAGCCGTATCACCCCGAGCGCCTGCATAGGTCATGGCCAGCGCGGTGGAGATGCTGTAAGGCGAGAAGAAGCTGATGCCTCTTGTATCCCACATACAATTCCAGCCTCTTCTTGGGACCGTCCAGCGCCTTCTTGTTGAGGAGTTCCTCGAGCAGCTCGGTCTCACCTGACCACCCATAGACAAGGGGCCATACCGTGGTATGGAGGCGCCAGTAACTGCGCGTATCAAGTATCAGGGTCTCTCGCGACCCGGCCGCAGGACTGCCTTTCATCTTCTCCGCAGCACATACCACGGAGATGCACACTCCGACAAGTAGTAGCCCTGCAAGCGTGTGTGCGCCATGCCGGGCTACCCCTACCGCGAAGGAGACTCGCGACCTGCCCATCGATTCTGCCCTCCCAGCACCTTCTGCACCTCTGCTGCCATCTCATAGAGCTGTGCCGACCTCTCCTGCCAACCGGAGCCGGCATACCAGTCAAAGCCCAGGGGGCCCCGAGGCAGGGAGCAGTGGTTCTTTCCATTGGTGTTGGTCTCATCCGACCAGATGATGTAGCGTGTGCGCTCGTCCAGAAGGGCTTGGCATTCGGCTGCGAGGGTGTCTCCAAGCTTAATCCTCTGCTTCTCATCCTGAAGCGCCTGCTCAATGAAAATCCTTGCTTCACACTCCTGCAACCCTTCCCTGAACATCTCAAACCGACAGGTTGAGACCGGCCCTTCGGGTCCGGCGGCAAGTACCGCAGGCGGGAGGCCTATGCCTCCCCACGAGGTTCCGGGATAACGGCTGCGCCACACGAAGGAATCGAGCGCCATGCGCCCGGGCCCACGCAGATTCGACATAAGGGATATCTCTGCAGTCACGCGGTGGTAAGCAAGTTGAGCGTGAAGCCTTCCCTTGAATCTGTCGAACAGTGCAATCCTTTGCTTTCGCTTCCATCCGTAGCTGCGCCTTATCTCGGGGTCCACGGCAAAGTCTCTGTGCAGGATTGTCACCATGTACCCAACGGGAACGCCGTAGAAATCCTTGGCACTGCCATGTGCCATTGCAGCCCAGGGCACACCGGGCCAAAGCCTGGCCCACATCTGCACAGTGCTCTTCGGGGGGACGTAGTCACCTGAAAGACCCAGGGTTATTGCCTCCCCCCATCCTTGCCTATTCACGCGCTTGAGGACGCCAGCAGCAACGGGACGCCAGAAGTCCTCCGCCTCCGGGCTCCCGTATTTCGGCCCTTTTAGTTCCTCAGTTTCGTGGGTCTGGAGATCCAGGAGGGTGACCGGAATCTGTTGTGGTTCGTTCACAGTGGTCTGACTGTACATACCCGTGCCAATCTTCCACCACGTGTCGCGGCCGATGTGATAGTCCCAGACCTGAAAGCAGACAACCTCCGGTTCGAGCCCGGCTTCCCTGGCTATGTCCAGGTAGCGTTCCATGAGGCTGAAGTCGTAATCGTAGCTGCCATCTCCTTTCCTGACCCAGCGCACCATCGATTGGCTGTTGCCGTGATTGGTTCGGCAGATGAGGGGAACGTAGAGAGTCTTGTTGTGCACCTCGGCGAGGAACCCCATCGACTTTCTCACAAGCGACCAGTGCTCTTCGGACCACAGCGGGATGTTGTACTTCACGGCGAGATTCTCCGGAGCTTCCACGAAGTCCACCCAGGTGCGGAGTTCCTTGACGTCCGGCAGGCGGAAGCCGTGGACCCGAACCTCTACCGGTACGGTGACCGGGTCTGAACCGTTTGCAGTGACAGTGAGATTCCCTCCATACCGGCCGGCAGGGGCGTTCCCGGGGACTGATACCGTGAGCCAAATAGGCTGGACTGCTCCCAGCCACGGAGCCTCCCCCTCCCACTGCTTGCCTCTGCTGAGGGTCAGATGCTTGACCTCCACCACAGAGGGCAGTGTCTCCAGGAGCGCGTCGAATCGGTAGGAAGGCAGCCGCGACTTTTCACCGGTGACGGTCTTCCCACCGCCCTCCACTAATTCCGCGCGGGGATAGCGGATGCGGGTAGGAGGCAGCGAAAACTTGCCATCTTCGTGTTCCAGTTTGCTTACTTCAACCTTGAGGTTCTTGAGCGCTTCGGTGGAGCTGACGACCACCTGACCCGAGAACCTCCCGTTGCGGGCTCCCACGACTAGCACCGGTCGCAGCGGCTCGTTGGGGTCGCCGTAGTCCGTGTCGAACAAAGATTCGACAGGATTTACGTTCCACACCTCGAGGCCGCTTGGCCGCCTGCTGTTGGAAGTGATACCTCCACCTTCCGCAACGAGCCGAGTACTCATCAGTCCCACCGTATTCCAGCAGCCGTCCTCCCTATTGCGGTTGGTCTTCAGCGCAACACTGGCCAGCGCGGCACGATGAATCTCCAGGGCAAGTACGTTGACCCCTTTCCTCAAGTGCGTGGTCGGTAGTTCCAGACTCTCTATCTTGCGCACCCTCAACTCGGCACGTTCCTTGAGTTTTGCATACTCCGGCTTGGTCGCCAGCGAGTGGGGGTTCCAGTGATACAGGAACTCACCCTTCTCGTCCACGTAGGCCTCTGTCGGGTAGTCATCAGCAAGCGTTTCGGGACCGGTCTTGCCTGTCGGAAGATGGCTGCGGGCCACCTCCTTCCCGTTCAGATACACCACGGCGCCGCCACGAAACTCTACGGACAGCTTCAGCGACTTCACACGGACGGGGTCGTCAACCGCGAACTTCCCGCGGACACAGAGAAGAGCCAGGGAAATGGGTTGAGAAATCCATCCGTAACGGGATTCATGGGGCCTTGCGCGCTGTTCGTACATGTAGGCTGCGCCACCGAAGAACGGCCCGGGGTCACGCCACCACTGCGAGTCGTTGAAGTCGGGTTCCATCCAGTTCGCAGGAGGCAGTGGGGTATAGGGGCGGTTCTCCGGGAGCACCGGCTCCTTCCGTGACCAGCCCCTTCCAGCCAGCCTGCCGCGCGGGTGTGTTCTGGCGTCGTCTCTGGTCCCGAAAACCGTCGGCCGGAGCGTTACGTGCGCCCGCCAGTAACTGTGGGTGTCGAGTACTACCTGCCCTTCAGCGGCGGAAGTTACGCTCACCTCCTGTTCTTTTGCGGCGGGCGCTCTTGCCTCCTCTGCCGCCGGGGTTGCCCCAGCTATCAGAATCATTGCTGCGATTAAAGGTACACATACGGTTGCTGTACGATACATGTCGGGCCCTTTCGGCTGAGAGTTGCTGGATGTGGATGGGTCACAGGGCCATCCTTTTCCTAATTATACGGAGAGGACACGCAGGGATGCAAGAGGGAACCGTGACCTAACAAGATAGAAGAGCAGGTGTTCCGGAGGGTCATTTTCGATACAATGCGGGCGAACGCAGTTTCACGGGATTTCTGTGAGACGTGGCCCACTTACTGGGCCACAACCGAACTGCCTGAAGAGTATGGCTGATGGTGGCGCCGGGTCAATGCACCAATACTGGTTGCGGTCGCACCGCTGTGAGCGCTTCCGAAGCCTACGGGCGCCAGCCCTGGCAGAGCTAGCCAGGGACCATCGTCAGGCAGTCCACATAGGGGTTCGACTTCCGTGCGACAGGGACAGGGGTTCATGGCAGCTACCAGCATGCGCTAGGGGCTGGCAATGCCAATCTTTCTTTTCCATATAGAGAGGGGCGTGAGTAGTCCAACTTGACGGGCTGCTAGATCACCACCAACAGCCCATATTGGCCAAATCCACTAGTGCGGACGTAGTCTGCGCATAACCTGTCCGCGCTCGCGCGGGCCGGAACCACTCAGACGGGATCTACCCCCAGGCTGTTGACTGCGATGTGCAGGCTTCTGTTATAGTTGGTGGGTTGGAATGCTAAGCGTTTCCTTCACGTGATAGTCCAGGAGCACCTGCACGATGCGGTCGTTGCCCGCGTCGGAGACGTAAAGCTCGCCGTCCTTGACAGCCACGAAACAGGGGAAGGCAAAGGCAATCTCATCGCCTCCGACGGAGACGGGACTGCCCGGTCCGCGGCTATCCTCGTTGCCATAACGGCCGATGTGCATAATCTTGTTGCCGTTCGTGTCGCACACTCCCACGGAAAACCGGTAGGTCTCCGGGATGAAAGAGCGCGCATAGTAATCCAGCGCAAAGCGATTGTTGGGACAGGTGCAGTGGCCGCTCCTGACCGTGACCATGGAGGAAAGTCCCTCATAGGCCCAGAGCACACCTTGCGCCCAGATGCGGTGAAACTTCTCGGTGGAGTAGCTGGGTCCCCTGTCCCTCGCCCACAACTTGGCTAACTCGCTCACACCTCTTGCAGGGACGAAGAAGTCGGGCGGACGCGAAGGAAGGTCCTGGAGTGGAATCACCGTCGCCCAATCACCAAGGAGCTTCCCCCCTGTGGGAGGAAACTTGACCACAGCTCCAGTGGCCGGAAGGAAGGGCTTGCCATCTACCTGCGGGGTGGCAGCAAAGCCCACGTAAATGTTCCCTTTCGCGTCGGTCGCTATGCCGCAGCTACCCACCTGCATGCCCGGGATGACGTCCTTGCTCTTGAGTTCGCCCCTGGGGTTAAAGACCCACACCGTAGATTGGTTCACCAGCAATCTTCCCGGAAAGCGAAGGGGGCGATAGCCATACAACTGCTGTAGTCTCACCAATGTCTGGTAAGGGTCCACCCACATACCGGCCTCTCTCAGCGCCTTGTAATCGTAGATATTGGAGAGCACTGACACCTCACCGTTCAAGCTCACACCTATGCCGTCCTGGAAAGTCTTGGCGCGGGGCTCGTCGTAAAGCTTCAAGCCACCTATCAGTTTTCCACCAGGCACATCCATCCAGGATACGAACTTGGCGTCCACACGGGGCTCAATGTGCACACCATAATCGAAGGGCACTTCCTGCCAGGTCTCCGGATGGAAGCGTCCCACAACTCCCGGGGCACGCACATGCATGAGCCCCTCGGGTCCGAAGGCGATCTCGTTCGCGGAATAAGGTATGGGAACAAGCTCCACCTCACCCGTGTCGGTATTGAAACGGTATGTCTTCTGCATATAGTAAACGTGATCCCGAGTGGGGTCCACACAGACCTTGGGCATCGGCCCGCCGACGAACATGTGGGGCACCAGCCCCGCGCGGCGGACGGTTTTCTCGAAGCTCTCCTTGAGCTCGAAGTGGTCACCACGATCCAGCAAGAGCAGCACCTGCCCTCCCACATGAGGCCAGGGACGCTTGTTGACCCTGCCTATCCAGATGGTGGGAACCTCAGCCCAGGAGTCCACACACATGACTGTGGAAAGCGGCTGACTGGCTGCCTCCGGGCTCTTGGAAACCTCTGCCTCTCCGAGGCCGTCCGCCTCCTCCAGGTTCCAGGTCGCTCCCGGATGAGGGCTGTCAAAGGTCCCCACCTTCACCAGGATTTTGTCCTGCTGGACGACATAGACTTCACCGGTCTTCTGGTGGACCGCAATCCGTCCGGGACTCATCACCGGGATGGTCTTGAGGTGTTTCCCTTCGGAATCGAAGACCTGGATGCGGTGATTCAAGGTGTCGGCCACATAGATGCGACCTTGATTGTCACAAGCAATGTCCTTGGGCGTATTCAGAGAAAAGTTGTCATCGCCAGGGTGCTTGCGTTCACCAATGAAGGGCTGTTTGGGCATTTCCTCGTCGTCCCAGCCCACCTGGAAGACCACATGCTCCTCAGACCAGTTTTGTCGGTGCATGTGGTGACCCAGATTAGTGACGTAAAGCCATTTACCGTCCGGGCTGGCTGCCATCGCACAGTTGTCGGTGAACTCCTGATAGCCCCGGCTCAGTACCGGACCCACTACCCGGTCGTCCAGCGTGGTGCCGTCGGTGCGGTAGAGAAGGACATACTTGCCGAACGGATAACCGTTGTTGCAGAAAGCAATGCGACCCTGTGACACCACCAGGGACTGGTAGCCAGGCTTTTCATCCTGCATCAGGGGAAACAGGCAGCCATATCCCGAGAGCCCCCAGCCGGCTAAACCCAGTACCTCCCGGTCCTCTCCGGGAATCTTCTGCCGGGGGAGTCCCTTCAGTTGGGATAAGGGGATGTTGGCTGCGGGGGGGAATACTACCCGCACGTAGTCCCCTTCGTGACTGTACATGATAATCCGGGGCCGACTGCTGGGCTCCAAGACATACACTCCCTCCTCGTCCGCACCGATGGCAGCAACTTCGCCGACGTTGTCCTTGGGATGCCAACCGAGAATCTTGCCAAAGACGGGCTTCAGGCCGAGGGAGACCTTGACGATGTGG